>QWBY01004715.1_pt1 | contig 11467 bp, 9 predicted proteins | sample 1972471 | NCBI WGS metagenome assembly QWBY01 (sample SAMN09866722, study PRJNA288562) | Human gut metagenome isolate term6_stool, whole genome shotgun sequencing... | reverse complement strand
AGAAAATATGATAATAATCAAGAGAAGATAGAAATACTTCGTGGAACAAATGATTTGTATGAAGATGTTAAAAAACTTTATATAAAAGAATTTGAAGATGCAAGAATTAAATATAATGAAAAGCAACCTAGAAATGATAGAAAAATTGAAAATTATTTTGAACATATTTCTAAAAATGATAAAACTGATTTAGCTTGTGAGATTATTATTGAAATTGGAAACATGTTTTTTTGGAAAAGAAAAACTGAAAAATACAGAAGAAAAATGACTGGTGTTTTCATAGAACAAATCAATGAATTAGAAAGAGTTGCTCCATCTTTTAAAATAGCAAATGCTACGATCCATTATGACGAATCTAGTCCACATCTTCATATTGTTGGAGTTCCTGTTAAATATGGAAATAAAAATGGTATGGAAAAACAAGTTGGCAAATCAACTATATTTACAAAAGATTCTCTAAGAATGATACAAGATGTTATGAGACTTAATTGTATAAATACTTTTAATAAAATTTATAATACCAATAAAAAATTAGAAGATAAAGAAGAAGATCGTAGCTATGATATTCCATCTAGAGATATGGATAAAAAATATGGAAAATTAAAAAGACAATCTGATAAAAATAAACAAAGATTAGAAAAAGTTAATGAATCAACAAAGAAAACTTTAGAAAAATCTAAACAAGTCAAAGAAATTGTTAATAATTTAAAACCTACAAAACTTATTAAAAATAATTATCTAATTAGTGATGATGATATCAATACCATTAATGAATATATAGAAAATGTGGATAGTAATGTTAGTGAAATTAAAAGTGTTAATGATCTTACAAATATTATGGAAGATTTTGAAAATGCTTTAAATAATCATTATGATAAAATTGATGAATTAGAAGATACTATTGATGAAAAAGATGAAAAAATTCAAGAGTTAGAATCAAACATAAAAGATAAAGATAAAACTATCCAAAAAAAACAAACAAAAATAGATAAATTAAATCTTGATATAGATACATTAAAGTCTACAATATCTACCTTAAATGAAATTATTGAAAAACTTAAAAATGCTTGGAAAAAATTATTGGATTTTCTTATTAAAAAACTATATAGCAAGAATAAAAAAGATTCAATTTATGAAGATGTAATAATTGAGATGTCAGATAACCAAATTTTTAGTGATGAAGATAAAGACTATATTGAAACTGCTATTAATAAAATTGAAAATGAACTTAATTTTGATTATTATGATATAGAAAATGATAATGATTATGAATTGTAATATATTAAATAAAAACAAGTGTACATAAAATATTCTATACACACTTGTATACTACTATTTACAAATCCATTATCCAAGTGGATTTTTCTTTTCTCGTAAAGTTTTATATATTTTCTTGTTACTTTTTACATAATGAACATTACAATCATCTACGTTATTAACTAAATTGTAATATGCTAATTTGTTCATAGCACCATTTATTATATTTTTGTTTATTAAATATTCTAATTCCTTTTCTGAAAATAATCCATATTCAACAAGTTCAGTACCATCTTCACTTTTTTGATCTGTTTTAATACAATTATTAGCTACTACTATATATGTCTTTGAATTATCAGTTCCAGGAGATGTATATGCTTCATCAACTAGGAATAAATCATCACTAACATAACCAGTTTCTTCTTTTAATTCTCTTTTTGCAGTTTCTATTGGTTCTTCTTCATTTTCAATATAACCTGATGGAAATTCTGCAATCAGTTTATCTTTAATCCTATTTTGAATAGTAATTATATATTCTTTTTCTTGAGTAATAGCAATTACTATTACAGAATCTTTTCCACCATTTTTTATGTTTTTTTCTTTTAATATAGTATTTCCATTTGGAAATCTATATGTTTCTCTTAAAATTTGAAGGAAATTTCCAGTATATAATATTTCTTCCCCTATAAATTCTCCTTTAACTCTTTTATATAATTCATTAATTCTTTCTAACAAAACTTTTTCTTTATACTCAGGACTTCTAGTATAGTTCAATTCTTCAATTTTATTTCTTGTTTGAATAACACAATCATTTAATGTTTGATTGTTAGAATTTAATAATTCTTCTTCAAATATTTTTCTTATTTCGTTAGCATAAACATAACTTTTAGAATGTATTATTATCTTATCTTTTTCAAATTTATCTATATCTTTTTTTGGAATTTCCTTTTTATCATTACTATATCCATTATTACGTATATTTTCATATATTCCATAAAGATAATCATCAGGATCACCAAAACATGGTCCATAACAATCTTCTGATGTATCATAATAACCAGAAAATATATATATTGGTTCTTCTATTAATCTTTGATTATTTTGTATTGTGTCAGAATTGATACTCCAATATTCTCTACATCTCATTAAATTATATAAAGTTAATTTAAATTTTAATGTTTCTGGATCTATCCATAATTTTTTTAATACATATTTTTTTTGTTCATCATATTGAAAGTTTAATGAAGATAAATAATCTTTTGGTAAATCAATTTCAATAATTATATCTTTTAAATTGTCTTTTGTTAAACTATCATTCCTTGGAAATGTACTCCAAAGTTTTTTTAATATTTCATTCAATTTAACTTCATAACTATTTAATGTTCTATAAATTTCAAGTTTTTCAGTTTCCGATAATGTTTTACTACTACTAATTTGAGCAACACTATCAATATATGCTAATTCTTCTCTTTTTACCCTTTCAAATTCTCTTTTATTTAATTCATAATTCATAGTATTATTTCTCCCTTTCACTTACATTTTATCACTAACACATTGATAAGTATAATATATTTATGTTATAATATCGATAAGGAGGACTTATAATGAATATAGATCTAGAATTGTATAGAGTTTTTTATGTAGTTGCCAAAAACAAACATATGACTAAAGCTAGTGAAGAACTGCATATTTCTCAACCAGCAATATCTCAATCAATAAAGAAACTAGAAGAACAATTAGGTGGAACATTATTTTTAAGAAGCAATAAAGGAATGGAATTAACTGAAGAAGGTAAAATGTTTTATGAATATGTTAAAGGAGCTCTAGAACTTATAAATAATGCTGAAAACGAGTTTACTTCGTTTAAAGATTTGACAAAAGGAGAAATAAAAATTGGATGCTCAACAACATTAACTAAATTGATTTTAATGGATATCTTAAAAGAGTTTCATAAAAAATATCCAAATATAAATATTAATATAACAAATAATTTAACAAGTAATTTAATAAACGATTTAAAATTGGGTAAATTAGATTTTGTTATTTTTAATGAAAGTAATATAAAAGAAACTAATTTGCATTTAGAAAAAATCAAAGAATTGAAACAAGGTTTTGTTTATAATCCAGAATATTATTATGATGAAATTAACAGTTTTGAAGAATTAAACAAATTACCTCTTATATTACAAAAAGAAGAATCTAATAGTAGAAAACTTCTAGATTATATTGCCCTACAAAATAGCGTTAAATTAATACCTAAAATAGAAGTTGTAAGCCAAGAATTAATTACTGAATTTGTTAATATAGGTTTAGGTGTTGGATTTGCTATAATAGACTTAGCAACAAGAAATTATAAAAATTTAAAAGAACTAAAAATAAACAAAAAAATACCAAATATAAGTATTTATTTAGCAACTAATAAATCTGTTTCATTAACTTTTGCAAGCAAAATGTTTATAAAATATTTAAAAAAATAGCAATTATTGGATTTTGTACTCCTAATAATTGCTTTTTCTTATAGATTATCATAAATTTGTTTTAATTCTTTTAATGTTACATCTATTAATGGTGTCAAAAATATATTTGCGCTATGCGCAAAATCATTTATCATAGGTTTTGCTTTACTCACTTTTCTCAATAAATCAATACTTTTATTTTTGGCATTATTGTCTTTATATATTATTGCCATTTTTTTAGATATTTCTCTGAATTTGTCATGAATTTCCTCTAATGTCTTATTATTATAATTAGATACATATCTTTGTATAATAAGGCAAAGTTCATAATCATATTTTGCCCTTATATAAAGTGACATAATATTTTTAAAAAATATCTGCTCGTAAAAATCCATTTGATCTAAATTGTTTATATTTAAATCCAGATAGTTTTTTATATAATCAAATATTCCTTCATCATTTGGGTTATTATCTATGTTAATATCAACAAAAGTTTTTATATAGGATATAATTTCATTAATTTTTTTGTTTTTTGAATAACCATGAATTACATTTTCAGATATGTATTTATCTAAATCGTTAATATTATTATTTTTAATATTTAATTTGTCATTTCCACTATCAAATACCTTTCTTGATACTGACGACAGTTCTCGAATTATTGGTGTTAAAGATATAAAATTATTAATATTTAATGAGCTATTATTATTTTTACAATCTAATATAATTTTATTTAAAATATTATAATCTCCACTAAGTAAAAATAAATGTTCTTTTTTTATCGAAGCAATTTCTTTAGTGCTCATAACCCAATATGAAACTTTTATGTCATCTATAACATTAAGATTATCTTTAAACAATCTTAAATATTCTACTGAATGAGAAAAAATTATATCATAACAATCATAATTACAATTCTCAAAAATATTCTTTTTTTCAATAAACTCGTATATGACTCTGGACATTTTATATTTATTTATTGAGTCATAACTATCAATAGGATCATCAAAAATACATAATATTTTTCCATTATAATCATTAAAAATTATTACTGAAAACATAAATGCTAATGATATTTTTGTCTTTTGACTTTCACTTAGTATTTCCGTCCAAAAATCTTCTATTGATATTCCTTTTTTCATAACTCCATTAACAATTAACTGAATTCCATAGTATTTATTATCATTTTCAGTATATTCAAATTTTTCAGCTCTTAATTCATTATCATCAAATATATATTCAAGCATTTGATTCAATTTTTCTATAAATAAATCATTTTCAGAATATTCATTATTTTGTTCATTTATTTGTTTTATTAATGAGAGCTTTTCATCATAATGAGCTTTAGGAATAGATGTTAAATCAAAATCAATATATTTTAATAAATAATAATCATATCTATTATTTAAGTCATCAATAACCGATATTGTATGTTTAATATTATCAATATCAATTTCTTTTTTTAGCAAGTTATTATAAATTGCTGTAATACTATTAAATAGATTTGAATTTGTATCTTGTTCTAACTTACTATAATGTTCATCTAATGCTGAAATAATTTCCTCACTTAATAATTTAGCTAAAGATGATTCTATTCTCGATATAATTTCATTTGTATCGAATTTAGGATTTTTACATATAGGACAGTTATTTAGTTCTTTGTTATTTTTCAAATATTGAATCACAAAATTATAAAATTCTTTATCCTCAATATTATTTATTTTATATAATTCATCATTAATGTTTTCTTTCACGATTGTATCAAATTCATCTACTATTTTTTGCAAAACTTCTTTCAAATAAACCATTATTTTTAAATTTTTACCATTAAAGTCAGAGAGAGTCAATAATTCTTTATCTATTTCTAGTTGATTTGAAACATTTCTAACTAATTCTTCAAACGCTTGTTGCTTTAAAAATCTTTCTTTTGCTTTATCTTTAGATGTAGATTTTAATTTTATTATACTTGAATTATCACCAAAATATTCTTTAGTATTTTTTACTTTAGCTATTTTAATTTTATCAAATATTTCCTTTTGAACATCATCAATCAAGGCGTCAATTTCATTAATATATTTTTCTCTTTCAGCTATTCTAATACCTATTTGTATATTAGAATTATCTACATTAACTAAAGATATATTTTGATTTAAATATCTTTTAGTAAATATAAATAATCTTTTTGATAACTCATTACTATTTGGCGTATATTGAGAATTACTATCCATTAATTCAGTTAAATTATCAAATTTAAAGTCAATTAAATAATCATCAGAATCTGTATCCATTAACTTTTTATATGACCTGTTAGTCGCTAAAAGTTCTAACCCCTTAGATATAGATGTTTTTCCAATTGCATTAACTCCATATACAAAATTATGTTTCGTTTCCGATTTAAATTTAAATTCACTATCGTATTTATTTAACCCATAAATCTTTTTCATCGTTATATCTATTGTTGACATAATTACCACTCCTTACTTCTAAAAAAAGCAGCATTATACCACAAAGTGACATAATACTGCTTTATCACAAAACTATTATATCATTATTTTATATTATTTTCTAGTATTTTCCTAGTAAATTCACCAGTAAGTATTGTATTAATATATTAATTACGATATAGTTAATACATCAAATACAAATGAATTTGTTTATCGAAAGTGTGCATTACCCCTTTGGTAATCGCTCAATTGAAATGAATCGAACTATTTATTAGTTCGTTTTTTTTGTGTTTAAAGATCCACGCAGTCAGCTTGGCTCATTACTTATTATTTAATAAAAACTTAATTTAAATATTTACTAATCGACTATTTTATTATTCATATTATAAATAATATCATCACACAGATTGTACCATTTGACTTGAACACAGAATCTTTTACTATTATATTTAACATTTTTATTTAAACATCTATCCATTGGTTGAATAGTTAAAGAACTAAAATGAACACCTGTTGAATACTCATCCTTTTTTGAAATTATTGTTTTTTTTATATCTTTTGATTTTATCCAAATAAAATCTTCAACAACTCCATATATTATTGCATCAATTTCTTCATCACGGTTTTTACCTTTTAGTATAAACCTGTTTACAGCATTTTCAATAATATCTTTTTTATTAAAATGTTTGTTAATTAAATCAATTTTGTTTTGATTTGATTTTTTGTATTCAGTAGCTGATAATCTTATTTTACCAGTACCATTTGTAGTACCATCTGCATATTGATATTTCAAATATTCAATAATAATTTCTCTATCAATATTATTTTCAATTAGAAAATGAACAAAATCACTAATCCTTTCTACATGTACAGAATTTTTAATACATGTAATTATATATTCATTATTTAAATCTATAAATAAATCTTTTATAAAACTATAAAACATAGGATTTAACTCAAATATTTTTTTATTGTTTAAATAATTTACAAACTCAATTTCATTGTTTATACCAGATATATCTTTATTAAATACCATGATTTTTCCTTCCTTTCTTTTCAATATATATTTACCAAAAATTACATATAATTCTTTTTTTATTTAATAAAATAAATATTTTTTTATTTTTTTTAATCACTATGATATAATTAAAATAGGTGATAGCATGGATATAATACAAATAATAGAAAACAAAAAAAATAAATTAGAACTTACTACAGAAGAAATACAATTCGTTATAGATAACTATTTAAATGACAATATAAAAGATTATCAAATGAGTTCATTACTTATGGCAATAACAATAAATGGAATGTCAAAAAGAGAAACATTTGATCTGACAAAATCAATGCTTAATAGTGGTGAGAAAATAGATTTATCAAAAATAAATGGTGTAGTTGTTGATAAACATTCAACAGGTGGCGTTGGAGATAAAACAACACTTATATTAGCAGCTCTTGTAGCCTCATGTGGCGTGAATGTTGCTAAAATGAGTGGAAGAGGATTAGGACATACTGGTGGAACAATAGATAAATTAGAATCAATAGGAATAAATACAGAAACAACATTTGAAGAATTTGTTAACCAAGTAAATACAATTGGGGTAGCAATTGTTGGCCAAATGGGTAACCTAGTACCCGCAGATAAAAAAATTTATGCATTAAGAGATGTTACAGCAACCGTAGAATCAATTCCATTAATAGCTTCTAGCATAATGAGCAAAAAATTAGCTAGTGGTGCGGATAAAATTGTTATTGATTTGAAAGTAGGGAATGGGGCTCTTATAAAAAATATAAAAGATGCAAAAACACTTGCAAATCTTATGATAGAAATTGGGAAAAATAATAATAAAGAAGTAGTGTGTATAATAAGTGATATGAATCAACCATTAGGAAATTCTATTGGAAACTCATTAGAGGTAATAGAAAGCATCCAAGTATTAAAAAATGAAGGCCCTAAAGACGTAAAAGAACTAGTTTTAAAGTTAGGATCTTATATGGTTAGTTTAGCAAAAAATATATCACTAAAAGAAGCCAAAAATTTACTTGAGGAAAACCTAAAAAATGATAATGCTTATAATAAATTTAAAGAATTTGTGAAGGCCCAAGGTGGAAACATTGAAAACATAAAAGTCGCACCTAAAGTGTTTTCAGTAAAAAGTATAAAAAGTGGATATGTTACTGAAATAGATACACAAAAACTAGGCGAAATAGTTAAATTAATAGGTGGAGGAAGAACAAAAAAAGAAGATAAAATAAATTACGGGGTAGGTATTGTGCTAAGTAAAAAAATAGGAGATTATGTAAATAAAGATGAAGAAATATTAAAAATATATTTAGATGATAAAGATATGTCTATAAAAGAAATTTTAGATTGCTTTAAAATAACTGATAAAAAAGTTAAAATAAAACTAATAAAAGAAATAATATTATAATTGTCAACATATGTAAAATTTAGACGAATTACTTGAAGTAGAAACAAATATATTATATTATCATAATAGGGAGTGTGATAGTGTGATATATCCTTCAATAGATAAATTATTGAGCGAAGTAGGCTCAAAATACTTACTTGTAAATATTGTTTCAAAAAGAGCGAAAGAAATTGAAACAACAGAACATTTACAAATGAGAGAAAAAGACTATGTATCTAAAAAAAGCATAGGAAGAGCCCTTGAAGAAGTTTCAAAAGGATTAATTCATATTAAAGAGGGAGAATAGCTCCTTTTTATTTTTTTACAATTGACAAACATACGTTCATATTGTATAATTAAATTGGTGAATATATGAAAATAGAAAAAATACAAAAACTTAAAAATAATAAATATAAAATAAAACTAGATAGTGGAGATATTATAAATACATATGATGATGTTATATTGAATAATTCATTATTATTTAATAAAGAAATAGATTTAGAACTTTTAAATAAAATTAATAATGAAACCTTATATTATGATTGTTACAATAAAACTTTAAAATTTATTGATAAAAAATTGAGAAGCGAAAAAGAAATAAAAGAATATTTGAAAAAGTATTCAGAAATGGGGTATGAAGATAAGATATTAAAAAAATTAAAAGAAATAAATATGATAAATGACGAAAACTATGCTAAAGCATATATTTCAGATAGGATTTTTTTAAGTAATGATGGTCCAAATAAAATTAAGCAGGAGTTATTTAATTATGGTATAGATGAAAAAATTATAGAAGAAAATATAAATAAAATAGATAAAGAAACTATATATAACAAGTGTAAAAAAATAATAGATAAAAAAATAAAATCTAACACAAAATATTCTAACTATATGTTAAATCAAAAAATAATATCGGATTTAGTTAATAAAGGTTATGATATGGCTTTGATAAAACAAATTCTTGAAAACGAAGTTTTTGATAATAATTTGGTAATAGAAAAAGAATTCAAAAAAATATATAATAAATTAAGTAAAAAATTTGATGAAAGTGAGTTATATTATAATTTAAAAAACAAGCTATATCAAAAAGGTTTTACAAAAGAGGAAATCGAAGAATATATAAAAACAGTAGATTTTTAAAATCTACTGTTTATTTTATTGTTTATTTATATTATTTATAGTTGATTCATATGAAGTTTTTAATGAAGTATCAGTTATATTTAAGTTATATTTTTTTCTTATTTCATCCCATGTTTTGTAAGTTAAATAAGAATCATTAGATATTTTTTGATCAACTACTTTATCATATAAACTGTCCTTTAATGTATCATAAGATTCAGCTTCTGTACGACTAACAGTATAAATTATATGATATCCAAATTGACTTTTAACAGGTGTTTTTGTATATTCACCATCTTTAAGTGCAAGAGCAGCAGCATAGAAATCTGCATCATAACCAGCTTTGTTAACACCAGTAATTAAACCTCCGTTACTTGCAGAACCAGTATCTTCTGAGTTTTCTTTAGCAAGCGTTTCAAAGTCTGCACCTTCATCAAGTTTTTTAATTAATTCACTAGCTTTATTATAAGCTGCTTCTTCAGCTGCTTTCTTTTCATCACTAGTAGAATTTTCAGTAGCAGTTGATTTAATTAAAATATGTTTTACAGTTAATTCAGTTGATATGTTTTCATCATAATATTTTTTTAAATCATCTTCAGTAACACCTTCTTTAATATACTTTTTAGCAACTGCCTCAGACTTTAATTGTTTTATTATATCTTTTTTTAAGTCGTCTTCACTTGAGTAACCATAGTATTTTAAAAATTGTTCCCATTCATTTTTGTAATTAATTTTATATTGTTTTATTTGTATATCAGCTTGTTCTTCATAATCCTTATCATCAGGAATTTCAGTTTTTATTATATATTCATCAAGTAGTGCTATAAGTGAACTTGTACCATATTGATCTTTCATTGAATCATATAAATCTTCTGCTGTTACAGTTTTACCATCGATAGAGGCTACAACTTGTTTTCCATCAGATAATTTTGGTGATTTAACGCATCCTGTAAAAATTAGTAAACCACATATTGTAAATACTAATGCTTTCTTTTTCATATTATTTTAATTTCCTCCTTTAGTATGTAACTAATCATACATCTTAAATAATAACAAAAAATATATAAAAAATCAATAATTTGAGTTTAAGTATTCACACATATTTCTAATTTCCATAAAATATTTTAGAAAGACAAAAAGGAGGATGAGATATATGTGTAATACAGGAGTAAGCGGAGCTGCTATAGTTCTAGTTTTATTTATTCTTTTAATCATCATACTTGGAGCATACATTTAATAGATAAATAAATAGGAGGTTTAAATTATGTCATGCGAAAAATCATGCGATAGCACTCCTAAAAAAAATAATATAAATTATATAATATTGATAGTATTATATATTCTACTTGCAATAATATTAGGAGCAGTTATTTTTTAAAAGAGGTAACCCTCTTTTTTTTATTGTTTTTTCTTAAAAACCTTTACAAAAACATAAAAATAGCGTAAAATAGTGGTTGTAAGTGGATGAAAGTGTCAAAAAGTGGGGTGATTGATATGTTCATGGGTGAATATCACTATTCAATAGATGAAAAAGGAAGAATAACAATTCCTTCTAAACTAAGATATGAATTAGGTGAAAATTTTATACTTACTCGTGGGCTAGATGGTTGCTTGTTTATTTATCCTAATGATGAATGGACATCAATTATAAAAAAATATAAACAATTACCTAATACTAAAGATGCTAGAAATTTTATGAGATTTTTCTTGTCTGGTGCAATAATTTGCGAACTAGATAAACAAGGAAGAGTCAATATAAATCAACCATTAATCGACT
>QWBY01002186.1_pt1 | contig 11467 bp, 9 predicted proteins | sample 1972471 | NCBI WGS metagenome assembly QWBY01 (sample SAMN09866722, study PRJNA288562) | Human gut metagenome isolate term6_stool, whole genome shotgun sequencing... | reverse complement strand
GAGGCTTAAAGACTGCTACAGGTCTGGAAATGCTGGTTGCACAGGCAGGCAAATCGGCTGAAATATTTTGTCGTGGGTCAATTGAGGATGGCGATATTGAGGATGTTATAGATAAGGTTCTCGGAAAGGTGTTGAATCGATGCCTTATTGGAATGCCAGGTGCTGGGAAGAGCTTCATGGGCAGAAGAATCGCTAATGTTCATCAGCTACCTTTTGTGGATACGGATGCAATATTTGAGCAGAGATTCGGTCAGTCTCCAACTGACTATATCAATGAATTTGGGCAAGATAGATTCAGGATAATGGAAAGCAATATCTATGAGGAAGTTGCCAAAGAGTCAGGGCAGGTGATAGCCTGCGGTGGCGGAGCGGTTGAAATGCCTGAAAATCTTGAATACCTACGCCAGAATGGAGTGGTTATTTGGGTTAAGAGAGACCTTGATAAGCTTTCAAAGCACGGTAGACCTATTTCCCAAGAGAAGGGCGTTGAAGCACTCTACAAGGAAAGGGCGGAGCTTTATGAATCGTGGTCTGACTTTGATATAAATAACAATGTAACATTCAAAAAGAGTGTGCTTGTGATAAACGGCCCTAATATGAATCTTTTGGGAACGCGCGAGCCTGAAATTTATGGAACCAAAACATACGACCAGCTAGTATCAGAAATTGAAGCAAAGGCTGGTGAACTCGATATAAGCATCGAGGTGTTCCAGAGCAATTACGAGGGAGAAATCATCGAAAAAATCCAGGAATCGAATCATTACTACGATGGCATAATAATCAATGGAGCAGGCTATAGTTACACATCTGTTGCAATTCTCGATGCGCTTAGAACTTTGAGCATACCTGTGATTGAGGTTCATCTTTCTGATATTGAAAAACGCGAGGAATACCGTAGAGAAAGCCTTTTTGCTGAGGTAGCACAAAACAGCATAAGCGGAGAAGGCTTTGACGGCTATTTCAGGGCTATGGAGGAGCTTAATGGATAGCACACTTCTGATTGCAATTGTAATCTTCGCAGCACTACTCTTGGCTGTCAACTATTTTGTGCTAAAAAATGCAATTTCCAAAAGCTCAAATAAGGCGGTGGATGAGAACGAGCTTGAGAAGCTTAGACTTAAGCTGTCGATTGACCTAAGAGAGCAGATTGTTCCTGAACTTAGAGAAGAAATCAGGAGGGCACAGACGGAGACTGGAACCATCGTGACAGATAGTATCAAAAACTATTCACAGATGATGGGGGATTTCCAGACTAGGAACGCAAAAGCTCAGGTAGCGTCGATGGAGGTGCAGACCAAATCTCTTGAGGCGCAGGAAAGGAGATTGTTTGAGCTCAATCAGAGGCTCGAAATGGTATACCAAAATCTCGGCGAAATGCAAAACATGGCGCGTGGAATGGAGGACATAAGGAAGGTTCTTTCTAATGTGAAAACCCGAGGAATACTCGGAGAAGTACAGCTCAAAATGATTCTCGATGAGATTTTAGCACCTAGCCAATATGAGGAAAATGTTGCAACCAAGGTCGGATCTGGCGACAGAGTAGAATTTGCCATAAAGCTTCCTGAGGGGGTAATGCTTCCCATAGATTCTAAATTTCCGGCCGATATGTATGGGAATCTTGTGGACGCGTACGACAGCGGCGACAAAACAGCTGTAATCGAGGCATCAACTAAGCTCAAGAATAGGCTGAAAATTGAGGCAAAGACAATTTCAGAAAAATATATTGATCCGCCGAATACCACTGATTTTGCTGTTATGTTCCTTCCTTTTGAAGGGCTATATGTTGAAGCCGTGAACCAAGGTTTAATCGAAAGCTTTCAGAGAGATTACAAGGTCTGTATCGCTGGACCTACGACTTTTATTGCGCTCCTCAGCAGCTTGCAAATGGGATTTAAAACATTGGCTATTCAAAAGAAGTCGAATGAGGCATGGGCAGTGCTTTCGGAAGTCAAGGAAGAGTTTCAGAAATTCGACAGTACGCTTGCGAGGGTGCAATCATCTCTATTAAAAGCGCAGGATGAACTTGAGAAGCTAATAGGCGTGAGAACTAGAGTGATGATTAGAAAATTAGATAAGATTAGCAATTTTGAAGAAGATTCAGATGGTTATCAAAGTAACTATCAAAATAATTATCAAAATAACTATCAAGATAACTATCGAGGTGACTACCAAAGTGACCATCGAGGTAGCCATCAAAATAACTATCGAGGAGAAGAATTTTAATGAGCATATACGCTATTGGCGACTTACATCTTTCACTTGACCCGAGAATTGACAAACCGATGGATATTTTTGGACCGAGTTGGCGTGCCCATCATTTGCAGGTTCAGGAGAACTGGCTTGCCAAAGTCAAAGAGGACGATACGGTAATCATAGTCGGTGATGTTTCTTGGGGGCTGCGTCTTGATGAGGCAATGCTCGACCTTACATGGATTAGTAAATTGCCAGGCTTTAAGGTGATAACTAAGGGAAACCATGATCTTTGGTGGACGTCGACAAATAGATTAAACACATTATTTGATAATATTTACTTTTTACAAAACAAAGGCATTTACCTAGAAAACGAAAACGCATATGTATGCGGAACGCGTGGGTGGATAACACCCGGAACAAGGGATTTCGATGAGCATGACGAGAAAATATACAAAAGAGAGCTTCTCAGGCTAAAAATGTCGCTCGAGGATGTTTCAAATCAAAAGAAAGGGAGACATGATACCAAGGATGCGCCGATTATCGCAGCAATTCACTATCCGCCAGCAAGCAGCAAGGCTGGGTCTGGTTTTACCGAGATGTTATCGGAAAATAATGTGAAAAAATGTGTATATGGCCACCTTCACGGCTTGAAGGATCAAAAGAATTGTATCAAGGGTGTCATTGGTGATGTCGAGTATAACTTGGTTGCTCTTGATTACATCAATGCGGATCCTATTAAAGTAAGATAATAAGATTCTATTATGGGTATATAGTTAGTGATAATGTAAATAGTTTAGATTGATTCGAAGGACAATTTGGATATAGTGTTAATCGATTCTGTGGATAAATGTGATTCTATGTATAATCGAGATTCTACAGATAAATGCGATTCTAAGGATAAATGCGATTTGGAGGTTATTGATATGAAAAAAGCAATTTTGATAGTATTAGATAGTATGGGCATTGGCGAACTGCCAGATGCTGCTAAATTTGGTGATACCGGAGCACACACCTTTAACCATGCCGCTGCCGGGACACCTGGCTTTTTTGTTCCAAACCTTGAGGAGCTTGGAATAGGAAACATCGATGGAGTAGTTACCGGTATGAGGGAGAAAGAACAGCCGGTTGGAGCGTATGGAAAGTCTATGGAAAAATCCATAGGAAAGGACACAACAACAGGCCATTGGGAGCTTGCAGGAATTGAAACTAAAATTCCTTTTAAAACTTATCCAGACGGATTCCCAAAGGAGTTCATCGATGCATTTCAGGAAAGAATAGGTGTTGAGGTAATTGGAAATTATCCCGCAAGCGGAACTAAGATTATTGAGGAGCTTGGACCAGAGCATGAGAAAACTGGCAAGCCCATTGTATATACAAGTGCTGACAGCGTATTCCAAATAGCAGCAAATACCGACGTTATTCCGCTGGAGAAGCTTTACGAAATTTGTGAAATTGCAAGAGAAATGCTTGTGGGCGACTGGGCATGCGGTCGTGTAATCGCAAGGCCTTATGTTATTGTAGAAGGCAAAAGAAAGAGAACCTCGGACAGACATGATTATTCCGTAACACCGCCACAAGACACAGTCCTTGACAATATAAAAGCAGCTGGGAAAAAAGTTTATGCTGTAGGCAAAATCAATGATATTTTTAACGGCAAGGGTATAACTGATTCCGTGCATACAAAAAATAATATGGATGGGGTGGACAAGACCATTGAAGCCATAAAAATGGATTTTGAAGGTCTGATATTTACTAATCTGGTAGAATTTGACTCGGAATACGGGCATAGACGAAATCCTGAAGGCTACGGAAGGGCAATAATGGATTTTGACGAAAGAATTGGTGAAATCTGCATGGAGATGGGCGATGAAGATTTGCTCATTTTGACAGCAGACCACGGAAATGATCCTACATTCAAGGGAACGGATCACACAAGAGAATATATTCCGATTCTCGCATGGGGAAAATGGATTCAGCCGGGCAAGGATTTGGGCGTTAGAAAGACTTTTGCCGATATAGGTGCTACGGTTGCGGAATTTCTTGGAGCAAAGCCGACCGAGCTTGGCATGAGCTTCCTCGGTGAACTTAAGAAAACAAAATAGAGCAAAGGGTAGGAATCATAATAAATAAAAGGGAATGTAATCAAAATAATATATGGGGATATAATATGAGCGATAAAGTTAATAATCTTGATATGATTGAAATTATCACAAAGAAGCGGGACGGCGAAAAGCTGACAAATGAAGAAATCAAATATTTTGTTGACGGTTATAGCGCTGGGGAGATACCGGATTATCAAGCCTCTGCACTTCTTATGGCAATATACTTAAACAAAATGGATGCGGACGAAACCGTAAACCTAACGCAGTCTATGCGATTTTCTGGAGATACAATCAACCTAGACTCGATTAAGGGGATAAAGGTTGACAAGCATTCTACTGGGGGCGTTGGAGATAAGGTTACTTTGATAGTTGCGCCGATAGCTGCGGCATGTGGTGTGCCAATTGCTAAAATGAGCGGTAGAGGGCTTGGCTTCACAGGTGGAACTGTCGACAAAATGGAATCGATACCGGGATTCAAAACCACGCTTGAGCCTGAGGAATTTCTGAAACAGGTTAATGAGATAGGTATGGCAGTAATAGGGCAGTCCGGGCACCTTACGCCGGCGGACAAGAAAATTTATGCGCTCAGAGATGTGACTGCAACAATCGACAATCTCAGTCTAATATCCTCATCAATCATGAGCAAGAAGCTTGCAGCGGGGTCTGACAAAATACTTCTTGATGTTAAGTGTGGCGAGGGTGCATTTATGGAGGATGAGGAGAAAGCCACAGAACTGGCGACTATGATGTGCAAAATCGGCAAGGCTGCCGGAAAGGAAACTATGGCTGTAATTTCCGATATGAACCAACCTTTGGGACGTGCAGTCGGAAATGCCATAGAAGTAATTGAGGCAATAGATACTCTTAAAGGTAAGGGGCCTGAGGATATAACTGAGCTTACCGAAAAACTCGCTGGCATAATGATTTTCCTTGGCGGAAAGGCAAAAACCAAAGAGGAAGGCTTCGAGCTTGCTAAGAATGCAATTCAAAGTGGAGCTGCACTAAAGAAAATGACCGAATTTCTCGAGAGACAGGGCGGTGATATCAAAGTTATTGACGATTACAGTCTATTCCCTCAGGCTGAATATAAGGTGGAAATAAAGGCAGAAAAATCTGGATACATCAACAGAATAGATGCTAAATTGATAGGCATTGCATCTCAACACACGGGAGCAGGGCGTGCTAAGAAGGAGGACGAAATTGACTATGCATCAGGAATCTACATCGAAAAAAAAGTCGGGGAAAGGGCTTCTGTGGGCGATACTCTGGCTACTATTTGTGGGAATAATAGAGAAAAAGTGGACAGAGCGGCTAGCGAAGCAAGAAAAGCCTTCAAAATTGGAGAAAACAGGCCTGAAGCTCTTAAACTTATCAAAAAAATTATAGAAATCTAAATTTTAAAATATGAATATTTTGTATGTAAAGCCAGAGGAGGTAGGTGAAAAGCAAATTCAGGTTATATCGCCTGAGGATATTCGCCACCTGTCTAAGGTATTAAGAGTAAAGGTTGGAGATATGCTTCCAGTATCAGACGGCTCTGAATGGGAGTATGTTGGTAGAATTGAAGAAATATCAGAGTATGGAATAGTTCTTTCTATCGCGGACAAGCAAAAGCATGGGCGAGAGCTTTCCTATCATGTTGAGCTATTTCAGGGTGTACCCAAGAGCCCGAAGCTTGAACTTATCGTGAGGAAATCTGTCGAACTCGGTGCTTCGGCTATAACTCCTGTGTATATGGATAGGTGTGTTAATAAGCCCTCGGGTAGGGAGGATAAGAAGCGTGGCAGACTTCAAAAAATCGCAGACGAAGCTGTCAAGCAGTGTCTTTCACCACGAAATCCAATCGTAAACGAATATATGAATTTTAATGATGTTTTGAATGTTCTTGCAGATTTCGATTTGGTTATATTTCCATATGAGAACGAAGAAAACAGAACACTCAAGGACTTACTAACAAAAGATTTTTTGAGACAGAAAGCCATGGACGATCTCGACAAGGCAGATGATTCAGAAACATCAAGTGAAAACGAAGCGAAAAATCTCAAGGGTGATATCCCTAAAATCGCAATAATTATCGGACCTGAAGGAGGATTTAGCACAAAAGAGGTTGACAAGCTAAGGTCGATAGGCATTAGACCCGTTTCTCTGGGCAAAAGTATTTTGCGAACTGAGACTGCTGGTCCTGCGACACTTGCGATGCTTATGTACGAATTTGAGTTATAGCAATTAAATACAGAGATTCAATATAGAAAATCAAGATAGCAATTAAACATAGTAATTATAAGATAGCAATTCAAAATAGTAATTTAAGACAGTAATTAGATATAGTAATTTAGTATGTCGATTTAATACCGCAATTAAGCATAGTAAAAAAATAGAATGGAGCAATATATATGAAGGTAGCCTTTCACACTCTAGGCTGCAAAGTTAATCAATATGAAACCGAGGCGATGAAGGAGAACTTCAGAGCCCGCGGCTATTTTGTTGTGGACGAAAACGATTTCGCCGATATATATGTGATAAATACTTGTACAGTAACGAATTTGGCTGACAGGAAGTCAAGGCAGTATATTCGAAGGGCAAAGAAGGTCAATCCCGACGGATTGGTGGCAGTTACGGGCTGTTACGCTCAAATGAAGCCGGATGAGGTATCGTCGATTGAGGGCGTTGACATTGTCGTTGGCACAAACAAAAAACACGAGATCATAGATTATGTGGAGAATTTTGCCCGTGAAAAGTCGAACTGCCATGTGCTCGATTACGACAAACTCAAAATATATCAAAGCGATGGAATTGTAACCTCAATGGACAGCAGGACTAGGGCATACATAAAAATTCAGGAGGGCTGCAACAGGTTTTGTTCATACTGTATAATCCCATATGCCAGAGGACCTGTGAGGAGTAGACCTATTGAGGAGATAATTGAGGAAGCGAGGCTTTTGATAGACCGTGGGTTTAGAGAAATCGTTTTAACGGGCATCAATACGGCGTTGTATGGGGAAGACCTAGGATACGACGGAATTGCACCACTTATCGAAAGCTTGGATGAACTAAATGGTGATTTTAGAATCAGATTATCCTCACTCGAACCGACCGTTATCGACACAAACTACGTTCAGAAGCTGTTTGAGTATCCGAAACTATGCCACCATTTACATCTCAGCATACAGTCCGGCTCCAACAAAATACTCAAAAGCATGAATCGACGCTACGATAGGGATGAATATTTAGACATAGTTGATACACTTCGAGCTTTTGATCCCATGTATGGAATTTCAACGGATATTATATGTGGGTTCCCGGGCGAAACGGATGACGATTTTAGGGACAGCGTTGACATGGTTGAGCGGGTAAATTTTTGCAAGGTTCATGCATTCAGATATAGCCAAAGAACTGGCACAAAGGCTGCCGAGATGGAGAGCCAAGTCGATGGGAAAATATCCGCTCAGCGAGCCGAGACTATCTCTAGGATAGCAGAAGATGCAGAAAAGAAGTTTTTCGAAAAAAATATTGGCACCGTAGCAAAGGTTTTGATTGAGGAGCCAGACGGCGAAGATATTAGAGGATATTCAGATAATTATATTAGAGTGTATATAAATTCGAATGATAGTGGCATAATGGATTCGCTTAAAACTGAGAGAGCTTTTGGAGAGTTTGTCAATGTAAAATTGACAGAAATTTATAAAGACGGAATGAAAGGAGAACTGGTATGAGTGATTGTTTATTTTGTAGGATTGCCGAGGGAGAAATTCCTTCAAACAAGGTGTATGAGGATGAACAGATTGTCTGCTTTCATGACATTGAGCCACAGGCTCCCGTTCATGTTCTCATAGTTCCAAAGAAGCATATTAAATCGCTCGATGAGCTAACATCTGAGGACGCTGAGCTCATAAGCCACATAATGTTAAAAATCAAGGACATTGCTGCTGAACTTGGGCTTGATGGTGGATACAGGACGGTAATAAACACAGGCGACGATGCCTTCCAAACTGTGAAGCATCTCCATTTCCATATACTTGGAAAGAGGAAGCTAACATGGCCTCCAGGCTGATTGATTATGTAAAACTCCACGTTTAAAGTGTGGCTGTTATTAATTATATAGCAATGGTATAAGCCTTTACATTTTATATTCATACAACTTTAATATTCTAAATAAAAAATACCTCAAGGGATGTGTCTATATACAATATTTAAAAAAAGTCGGCATAATTAGTAGAAATACTAGCTATGCCGATTTTTTGCTTTATTAAAAAGAATGCTATAATTTTTTTGTTCATACAGTCTTGGAATATAATAAGAATATAATTTTGATTTTAATAAGTATACATAGCATGATAGCGACGATATAATCGCATAAATTTGATATAATAAAATCTAATAATATATTGGAGTGTTTTAAAAACAAGACTAAAAAAGAGAGAAATGAGTTGGCTACAATTTGTAGCCAGTTGAAAATGAAAGCATCAGATGAAAAGATGAGAAAGACAGACGTAGCAGAATGTAGGATATTTTTCGTATCATTCAGTCTGTACCGGCACCTAAAGCGGAGCCTTTTAAGATGTGGTTAGCAGAAGTAGTTAAAGAAAGAATTAATGAAATAGTTGAACCTGAACTCACCATAGATAGAGCTTTGGAAACATATCCATATGCAAGGTATTGTTTCACAAAACAGCATTATTCCGATAAATTGAATATATTATTCCTATTTTGTTGATGTTGTTCCGATAAGATAGTATAATATCAAAAACGGAGGGATAATTCATGTACATTACAGTGAAGCAAACAGCTGAAAAATGGGGCATATCCGATAGAAGAGTAAGAACTTTATGTTCAGAAGGCAAGATTCATGGCGCATATCAGGACGGAAGAGGTTGGAAAATACCTTATGATGCGATAAAGCCGACTGACGGACGATATAAAATTAAGGAATCACTCATTCCAATTATAGAAGGTAAGTTAGAGCTTCTAAAGAAAAGAAGACCTTTAACAGAAGGAGAACTGGAAAGATTAAATGAGGAATTTGTCACAGAATATACTTATAATTCAAATGCAATTGAAGGGAATACTTTAACTTTACGTGAAACTGACATGGTTCTTAGAGGGCTTACGATTGACCAAAAATCTCTAAAGGAGCATTTGGAGGTTATCGGGCATAAAGAAGCCTTTGATTATGTCAGGCAGCTTGTAAGTGAAAATGTCCAAATATCTGAAAAAGTAATAAAGGATATTCACTATCTGGTTTTGGCTGATAAGAAAGAAGATAGAGGAATATATAGAAGGGTGCCAGTTCGAATTATGGGAGCAGCACATGAACCCGTGCAGCCGTATTTGATTATTCCAAAAATGGAAGAGCTACTGGAACAATACAAAAATAGCAAAGAAGATATTGTGACCAAGCTGGCTCGTTTTCATATTGAATTTGAGGGTATTCATCCTTTTATTGATGGAAATGGAAGAACTGGTAGATTACTGGTTAATTTGGAACTAATGAAAGCAGGTTATCCGCCGATAGATATTAAGTTCACAGATCGCTTGAAATATTATCAAGCCTTTGATGAATATCATCTAAAAAATAATATATCGCCAATGGCAGATATGTTCGCAAGATATTTGAATCAAAAAATGGATTTATATCTATCTATTTTAGATATGTAAGAATATAATAATAGTCAGATAAACATGAAACTGTGAGAACATTATTACTTATATCGCGAGGATGCTAAATTATCTTTAAAGTGTCTACTGATTGCAGTAGATGCTTTTGTTCTGTAAAAATTAGTGTGGGCTGAGATACAATATTAGCAACTTTCAGTAGCATTTCAGTTAATTATTTGATGTAATGTACGCACTTAAAGCTGTACGAAAAGAGTTGACAAGTGATGATCGGCATAATTAGTAGAAATACTAGCTATGCCATTTTTTATCTTATTTAAAAGTATATTATATTTTATCTGTTCATATAGCCTTGGGGATAATAAGAAACTATACTTAAATTTTATAAATATCTATAGCAGTTAGCAGGGATATAATCAAGCAAATATGATATAATAAAACCTAATGAATATTTGAATTTATACGATATGGGGAAAGTGATGAGTAATGATATAAAATTATTTGAAGGAAATCATATTCGCTCTTCTTGGGATAACGAAAAGGAGGAGTGGTATTTTAGCATTGTTGATATTATTGGAATTCTTACTGACAGTAAAAATCCGAGAAGGTATTGGAGTGATCTTAAAAGAAATATGAAAGATACAGAAGGTGCAGATCAACTGTACGGAAATATCGTACAGTTGAAAATGGAAGCATCTGATGGAAAAATGCGTGAAACAGATGTAGCAGATATGCAGGGTATTTTTCGTATCATTCAGTCTGTACCGTCACCTAAAGCAGAGCCTTTTAAGATGTGGTTAGCCGAAGTAGGCAAAGAAAGAATTGATGAAACAGTTGACCCTGAACTCACCATAGATAGAGCTTTGGAAACATATCTCAAAAAAGGCTATACAAGAGAATGGATTAATCAAAGATTACAAGCCATTCAGGTAAGAAAAGAACTAACAGACTCTTGGCAAGATCATGGCGTAACCGAAGGAAGAGAATATGCAATCCTCACAAATGAAATTTCCAAGGCATGGTCTGGAATGACCACAAGACAGTATAAAGATTTAAAAGGTCTAAAAAAAGAGAATCTGAGAGACAACATGTCAACTACCGAGCTAATATTAAATATGCTTGCGGAAGCTGCAACAAAAGATATTGCAGAATCTACTAATCCACAAGGGCTAGAAGAGAATAAAAAAGTTGCAAAGCGTGGAGGTAATATTGCTGGTAATGCTAGAAAAGAAATAGAAATAGAAACGGGGAAGCCAGTAATTACATCAAAAAATGCAATTGACTTTGGAAAACTGATTGACGATGTTACAAAGACAAAAGATACGGAGAAATAAAGAATGGCAATACAAGGACACTTGAAAGAGATATATCTGTGATTAACTGGCTAAGGCCAGCACAAAATGAATTTAATATCACTTACAATAGAGGCAGGCATTATGTTCCAGATTTTGTAGTTGAAACAAAAGACACCTTTTTTCATAGTAGAAGTAAAAGGTGAGGATAAAATTAATGATGCTGATGTTATCGCAAAAGGCAAAAAAACAGTAATGTTCTGTGAT
>QWBY01003263.1_pt1 | contig 11469 bp, 13 predicted proteins | sample 1972471 | NCBI WGS metagenome assembly QWBY01 (sample SAMN09866722, study PRJNA288562) | Human gut metagenome isolate term6_stool, whole genome shotgun sequencing... | reverse complement strand
TGACCTGAACCCCAAAATCCGGAATACGGATGGAGGGGTTTTTGTATGCCAAAATACACAAAAGAATTTAAAATAAAATTAGTACTAGAATATTTATCAGGAAAAACAGGGGGTCATAAAAGTGTGGCTAAAAAATATGATATTCCATATTCAACCTTGCGGAACTGGATAAATAAATACAAATCTGGAGGATTTGATAACTTATCTAAAAAGTTAAAAAATAATAATTACACTAGTGAATTTAAGTTATCTGTAATACAATATAGGCAAATCAATAATACTTCGCTTAGAGAGACTGTAGAGCACTTCGACCTTGTAAATGAATCTATGGTATACAGATGGGAGAAAACTTATCAAGAACATGGTCTTTCTGGGCTAGAAGATAAAAGAGAAAGGCCTAAAAAAGACATGACCAAAACAAATAATAAGTCTAAACTTAACACTCCAATAAACGAAACCGAAAAAGAAGAATTAATAAGGTTAAGGGAAGAAAATAGACTTCTCAAAATGAAGATAATATACGAAAAAAAGCTACGAGCCTTGCTACTGGAAGAGGAAGCAGAAGCAAGGAAAAGACAAAGATAATCCTCAAACTTCTAAAAGAAAATCCACAAAGTAAAGTAAGTGAATGGCTAAAAATAGCTAAAAAGCTCGTAAATCTCCACAATTCAGTAAGAGATAGAAAACAATTATATATCAATGGAAAAGCACTTTTTGGTTCACACCATCAAGTGCTTTTTTATGATTATTTATCAAAATTCACACCAAAGTTCACACCATCATTATTAATAAGCTTATGATATACTAGTTCTCCAGGGGAAATATTTACAATATTATCAGTGTTTACATAAGTTTTAGTAATTCTTGTATCGCTATGAGTCAATGCTTCACTGATTTCACTCATCGTCATTCCTGCCTTTTTCGCTAAAGATGCACCTGTATGTCTTAGCTTGTGAGGAGTACAATGTGCTAATTCAGGATGCCTTTTTTTGACAGACAACATTCTGTAGTTTAAATAATCAGAATGAAGAGCTTTATTGATATTTCCTCTAGTATCAATATAAGTGAATACTAGTTGTTCCTTATTTTGAATGATATTAAATTGCTTTAACTTCTCTTTTTGTAAGGCTTTCCATTGTGAAAGCAATAAAGTTAGTTCGCATGGAATTTTAAATACAGTCTTTTTATTACTTTTTGTATTTTTCATATTTCCGTGTCGATCAAGTGCTGTTGCAATTCTTACTGAAGAATTTTTCAAATCAACGTCTTTCCATTTCAATGCATAAGATTCACTCTTACGATCAGACAAGATAAAAGTTGTCATAAACAATGTATATTCTTTTAAGTCGATTTTGCTATTTTCATAATCAAATTTAAAAGCATCTAACCATTGTTTTAGTTCATCTTCCGATAAATATTTATCTTCGTCACTTTTTGAACCTTCAACTATAATTTTTTTAAGAGGTTTAATCCTATTTATAGTATAATATAATTTGTTTGAATTAATAAAATCAAGTTCTGCCGCCCAGTTAAAGACAGAATTAACATAACTTTTTATAAACTTGAAATTAACTAATTGTTTAGATTTTTCTGTTAAAAGCTTCAACACAAGTTGCTTGTTGTTGTTCAAACAATTCAGAGAATAGTCTCCAAAAATTGGCAATATATGAAGTCTAAAAATACTCTCTGTATTTTCAATTGTAACGAGGGAAGGCGGCTTTGAAGTATTTGTTGTTTGTCCTACCTTATATGAATCTAACCAAAAATCTTTATAAAAATCTTTGAATGTTATATCTCCGTCAAATGAAGGTGATACAGATATCTTATCATTAAGAGCATCATTTATTTTGTTTTTGACTTCTAATTCTGTTATCTTTGCTTCTTGTTTTGTTTTAAATCTTCTTTCGTAAGTCTTTGAACAGTTACCTAGATAACCTCTTGCCTTTTCAGGAATATAAATTCTAAGTCTATATGTTCCGCTTTTTGTTTTTGTTATCGCCATGATTTCTCCTTGCAGAGCAGGAAAATACCGTAATTAAAGTATATAATAACTAAGCGGTATTTTCAAACTCACTCATCCAATTATTTATATCGTTTATCTTAAATCTTACAATTTTTCCTATCCTTATTACTGGTAATCCTTTTAATATCCATTCATCAAGAGTATTATTTGATATTTTAAGATAATTACAGGTTTCTTTTTTATTAAGAAAAATATTATCAAGTGAGTTATTTGATAAAGTTTCCTGCAACTCTTCCCTAATTATTTCAGATAAAATTTGTCTAATCTCTTGGATCTGTTCTTTTTCTAGAATTATTTCCATTATTATGCTTCCTGTTGTTCCATCTCATATTATCTACTATTTTTTTTATCACCAAAGTTAATACGTTAGCAACTGATGTAGTTTCTTGCTTTTTGAAAAAATAATCCATATACTTTTCATAATCATCTAAATCTGGATAAAGCCATGAAATATAAGGATCTACCATTTTTTCCGAAATTAGCAAATCAATAGAATCTTTAGAATTTATCGAATCATGAATATCAATATAATAATCTATTCTTCTTCTAAACTGACCAATAGCTTCTCCATTAAAATTTTCGGAAGATTGAAAGAACTTATCTGGATCAACTGAACTTGTTATTATAATCACTTTAGCTGATCCTACTTTATTATGATATCTAGCAGAAATTGGACTAATAGAATATGGATCAAGTAATTTTAACCAATCAGATGCGCTTAAAGCAGCACCTCTTACATCATCCATAAGTAATATTTCTTCACCGTTATATTCATCAAAACTATTTTTTGCGGCGGTTTTACAAATCTCCCATCTTTCTCCAACTTTAGAAAATGCAACTTTTTTCAGAACGTTAGCTAACTTTGTTGCTAATAAGGTTTTTCCTACACCTGATTTTCCAGATATAAATATTATTGTTTTCTTAAAGGAACCTTTTTCGAGAGCTGATACTGTAATTGCTGATTTTAACTCTCCATAAGTATCGAATGCTTCATTTATTTTCCTTTTATTTTGCGAATATACCAGATACAAATTATCGGTTAACAGTAATTGCTGTTTTGATATATTTCCATTAATAATTTCTGATATTACATAATCAATATCTTTCTTTGCAAGATTTGCTTGTTTAGTTGCCTTGCCACGAATCCAAGCTTCATGCCTATCGCTATAAATATCCATATATTGAGTACCTGCAATTGTAACAACTTCTGTTGGCTTATATTGATATTTGTCTGTATCTTTAGAATGAATCAAATAAGCTAGTAAATTATCGTAACCATATCTTCCAGACTTCGCTATTTCTAAATATTGTGGTTCGATTCCACAATAGTTTGCAAGGCTATTAATTGTATCTCCTCTTTCAAACTTAATAAGAAAATGTACGTGTTTTCCCTTTGGTTCTTCCTTATAGTCATTGATCTGGTTATCCCATATTTTACGGGTATCCTTATCATGTAATATTCCATTCGCTTCTTTGACTTTGCAATTATGGCTATTAAATTTTTCTACTACAGCATTAAGCAAAGGTGCTATATCACCTTCGTTTGCTTTGTCAATAAGTTCCTCTTCGTAATCCAGCCAATATTTGCTATCTAATAATTGAACAATCATTATACTTGTCAATCTAGAATTCTTTTTCATAAAACCCTCCTAATATTTTTTCTCCCAATAATTTCATAATAAAATTATCCTTCTTTCTTTTTTTATTTAAACATCTATTTAGAAACTTCATATAAATTTCCTCCATTTAATTATTTCTAATTATATTTTTAATTTTTCCTACATAATCACCGTTTAAAAAAACGGACTGATCGACTCAAAGTCGTTTATTCTCTTTGCCTTTTTTGCCTGCGGCTAATCTCGACAAGCCCAGATTAGCCGCAGGCGTTATAATTAAAAATTAAAACAGGCTAAAAGTTTATCAACGGTGTTTCGTAATAATGTGGAGTATGCCATTTAGGCTTTGCTGAGATAAATCTAGCAAGTCCTGTTCCTTTTTTGTAATTCCTTCGTGGCATATCAGCATATCCTGACATCAAATATCTTCTTTCATCTGCTGAGTCAGCAGCTCCTCCAAGCATTATTACGGCATCCGAACAATTTACTCTAGCAAGAGAAGGAAGAAAACCTTCTTTAGTAGCGTGTTGAGAAATTGCTATAATATGGATACCAGCACTTCCACCAGTTGCAGATAGTTTATTAATCGCTTGTTCCCATCTTTTTTTATATTCTTTTTCAGAATCAAGAGCTGCGTTTAAATTACCGATTTCATCAAAAAACAATCCTATATCAGACAATCCGATATCTTTGTATTTTTCTTTTCCAGCTGAGTGAATAGTTTCTAATCTTTCAAGCATTACTTCACAATAATACTCAGCACGTTCAACTATTTTAACTGGTTCATGCTGACCATTAAACTTATCAACATATAAATCACGCTTAGCAGAATTATACTCAACTTCCCATCCTTGAAGCACCATAATTTCAGCTAGATATCTACCAGCCAAGAAAGTTTTTCCAGCTCTAGTTCTAGCTACAATACTCAAGTGAGCAGTATCTGAAAAATCCAATGATAAATCTTTTGAAAATTTAATAATGTTTGGATTTTCTGACAAACATTCTTTTAAATCGTCTGGACTGTTTAATATAAATCGTTTTGAAGTTAAAACATCTTCAAAATGAAACAACACATAAGTATCAGATAAAATCAATTCGCTTGAAACAACCGAATATTTTTTGTATTTACCTCCAATTATCCCTGAAACAATTTGATTGTACTTTTCTTTGTCAAGAGTAAGGTAATTACCACCGATATTTTCAATTGCTATATATCCTGAATCTTGATCGTCATCTAAATAAACATAGATTTCTGGCATTTCATACCCATATCTTGTGACATTAGATAGTTTTAACACATCGATTAATTGTTTATCGTTGAATAATTGACTAATCTTCCTTGATATCTTTTTACTTTCGTCTGACATTTCTGGTATATCTATTTTTGAAACTAATTCTCTTCTCTTATATAGAAAAACAAACGATATTATCTCAAAAAAGATAAGTATTAACAAGTAAAAAATTAAAGGATTTAAAAACTTATCTAAATCAATATTAAAACATGAATTAAAAATCTTTTTTATTACTAGAATTAGAACTACAGCTAAAACGGTAAATACACAGAGCATGAATATAATCTCATGCCCCATATATTTTGAATTAGATGTATGTTTAATTCTTCTATATTTTGAATTAAACATTTTTAACATATAACTCAACGCTGTCTGCAGCGTACCATCCATAGTTGGAGTTGGGAATTAATCCTCCTCTAAGATTCTTAAATACAAGCTTAGTTCCAAATTTTACTGGGACTTCATTTGCTACCTTTATTTCGTAATCAAGTTTTGCATCTGGATCTACGATGGAATACTTAAATTTCCCATCGGTTGTATTTTCGATAAAACCTGTCGAAATAAGGACGATTTTTTCAATCGCGTCCACTTTGTATTCTTTTCCAGTTCTACTGGAAACCAAAGTGATTTCCTTTGTGGTATGTTTCAATACATCCTTCAATTTAGGTGTCCAATTAGGCTTCATAAATTTCACCTCCCTTCAATAAATTACTAAGATTAACAATTATAATTTTGTAGTCCATATTTATTCCTCCTTTTTCATAGGGACATAACATTTTACTCAAATTCCAAGCTATCGAAGGATAACGACAATAGACTTAGAAGCTCATACGCATCGTCAATAAACTGATCAAGTTGCCTATCGCTATGAATATCGTTATATCGATCCTCAAAGTTTGCAACTGATAAATTTTTCTTTCCATACCAACAATCCCAAATAACATAAGGAACTGCATTGAATTTAGTATCGTGAGTTATATCCAAATAAGCTTTATTCGAATATTGAAGAAGTATTTCGTTGGATATTCCATTGATTTCATTTTTTGCTTCTTCGGATATTCGATAATTTGGATTGTATGCAATTGGCATAAAATCACCTCCTTTTCTCTTTTTCCTATAATTCTTTTTATTATAAAAATTGCGATTTTTCATAGAATCGCTCCTTTCTATTTATATTTGATTTTAGAAAATCCAATATTTGGTTTATTAAATTCTGATTTTCTAAAATCATATAGAAAACAGATTCTAGATTTTTTCTAAATCCACTTTCCTTATACATATATTGTACAACAATTTTCACAGAAAAGAGAGACGCATCAAAGGGATTTCAAAAATAAAAAATGCTAAAACAAGCCATTTACATTTTTTTAAGTAAGACATTTTAAAATAAACGAGACGCAATTATTTTTTTCTTAGAATATAAATAGAAAAAATAGAGAATATAGATTCAATAATGAAGAGAATAAATCCAAAAATATAAATCTAAATCTAAAGATGGAAAATCTAAATCTAAAGATGGAGAATCTATATATAATGATAGAAATCTATATCTAAAGAAAAAAATAGATATAAGTATTAAGGATCTATATCAGTGTGTAGATAACTATAGCCTAGAAAACAGCATTTAATTAGAAAATAATAACACATATTATGGGAAAATAACGAATAATCAAAGGTATAGAACTAAAAAAGTTTAAGAAAATAAATTTCAATAGTGAGACTTGAATATTTTGCTATTAAGATGTATAATATTAGTATCAAGCGGATATGGCAAAAATATACAGAGTTTTTATCATAATAAACGAGACATAAGAACGGATTTTTATAGTGATTACTTAGAATTCTAATAGTAAATACGAATATTAAAAGCATTCTTGTATAAGCTTGATAATATATAATTTAAGAAAAGATGAAAAAAGGAGTATTTAAATGAATACAATAAACAGTAAAAAAGAATTAAATCTTATTAATTCAGGGTTAAAAAACGGAACAAACAATTCGTTAAATTTAGAAAAAGCATTAGTAAAGGAGAGGTTATAAAATGACTAATAAAAAAACGGTAGATGAATTTAAAACTGCTAGAAAAGCGATTGAATATTATTATGAATTTAAATACGGAACAGATGATAAAAAAATTAGGAAAATGGTTAATAGAAAAATGCATGATAAATATGGTACTGGAAATTGGAATGATTTATCAAAGCTTCAAAAGGAAGAATTGATTTTTATTGAACTGAAGGATTATTTATTGGCTCAAATTGAAGATGAAAACAAACGAAAAAAAGTAGAATCTGAAAATAATGGATACAATCAGAAGGTACTGATTGAATTAACGAAGTTTATTAGAAAAAATAATGAGAATATAGATTTGGTTTGGAAAAAATTTGAGAATTTATATGGTAAAGACGAAAAGACGAAAAACGAATCTTACAAAGATTATGTTAATACACTAAAAGAGTATAATCCAGATATAGTTCCAATAGAAAAAGAAGAATGGATTAAATTAAATAGCAACGAGGATGGATTCCAATTTAGGATTTATGATCAAATAATGTCAGAGACATTAGAGATACAACAAGAAACACTGGATGCAGAAAATTATTCTAATGATAATGAAAACAATAAATTATCTTATTACGATATTGCCATACAGACTATAGTTAAAGTTTTAAAACAAAAAAATATTGCTGATATCGATCTTGAATCAATCAGGGAAACTATAAATATTTTAAACAACTGCTCTAGCACAGAAGATGATTTTGTTTTCACTAATAGAGCGAAATATTCAGATCTATCAGAAGAAGAACAAAAAAATTATGAAGAATATAGCGCAGAGTATACTTTCTATAAAAACAAATTAGATAATCTAGATTTTATTAAGTATAAATAGCGACATTAATACCGATACAATTTATTAGAATTAATTTCAATATAATTGTATCGGTATTATTTTATTTGTTTTAATACTTCTGCAACTATTCAAGCTGTGTGTTTTACATGATGTGAGAAGTATTATACAGATTTTTCTAATTTATTAATAGAAATTTTAAATTAAGTTATATTAAGTAAACAAATTATTTGATAAATTAATCTTGATTTTTTTAGTGATTTATGTTATTATCCAGCAAATTAATATTGAATTATAGCAGATTAAATATAACATTGGAGTGATAATAGATTTAAAGTTTATCTAATATTTTCAAGCATCATAACCTTTTTTTGGTCTGTATTGGGTTTTGGAGATTTTGGCTTGATTTTATGGTTACATTTTGTTTTTATAAGTTTTTATGTATGTTGTAATACAAAGCTTTTGTTTAAATTGTGGAACAACGCACTCCTTAAGCTATTTTTTACTTGAAATTTGATTTTTTTAAAGTAAAAAATATTCCTTATAAAACAAAAGAGAGGTTCAAAAGAACCTCTCTTAGATTTTATTTTTCATATGTTATATGGAATCCAGCTGGATCAGTAGGATCATTTCCGAACCAAACATTTGCGAATCCGTCATGGATTGAGATACCCATAATTCTTTCTGCATGATATATATCATATAGAACGTTATTTTTAATTATAAATTCATTGTGATCTGGAGAATTTTTCCATAAATTTAGTGCTATTTCTGGTGTCATTTGGTAAACTTCAGTATAATATTGTTGACCTGCTGAGATTTCAAATCCTTCACTTTTGTATGGCGTTAATTCTCCTGGTTTGTTCCATATAAGTCTATGACGGCTGTGTTTATTATACATTGTAGGTGTCCAGTTTCCATATTTTGACCAACTATGCATATTTGCTGGTCTTCCTTGATCATCTTTTAAATCGTTCTCAAAGTGTAATACTTGATCTCTGTTGTGAGTTCTTGCAACATAAGTTAATGATTTAGAAACGTTGAGAGGTTTTTTTCCTAAAGATATTCTGTAATCATTAATAAGTTTTACAAGTTCTTTTTCTTTTTCTGAAAGAGGTGTATCCATATCGAAGTTAGACAAGTCAATGTCTTTGTTTGATTGTGGTTTTAATCTTTCTTGTCTCCAAAGTGCTTGGTCTTGAGGTTTAGTTTCAGGTTCTGAAGGTTGTTCTGGTTTTTCAACTGGTTTATCTTCTGGTTTGTTGTCTGGTTTATCAGTTGGTTTGTCTTCTGGTTTTTCTTCTGGCTTTTGTTCAGTTGATGTTTTTGTGAATTTTTGTTCTTGATATTTTGTTATTGATTTTTCGCCACCAATAAGAGTTATATCTGAGATATTTTGACTATCAACGTATTCTTTTATTTTGTCGATAGCTGAATCGTCTGATAATAAGATACCAGTGTTTTTCTTAACTGCATAAGGTGTTGCTGCTAGTGCGTCTGGGTAATCTCTACCGTCAGCGATTACAGCACTTTGAGTTTTGTTCATGTGTTTTAAAACTTCAAGAGAGGTTTCGTAACGATCTTTACCTGAAATTCTTAGCGAATTTTTCACCATTAGCTAAAACAACATTGTCTTTATTTTTAGCTTTTAGTTGTTTAGCAAGTTTAGTAGATGTTTCGTATCTGTTTCTTCCTGCGATTCTTATTACTTTAAAGTTTTCCTTTTTAAGTCTTTCTTCTACAGATTTAGGTACAGATTTTTCACCACCTATGATTACTACCTCTTTTACACCTAATGCATACATTGTATTGACTGTTCCTTGACTTATAGCATCTTTTTCTGCTAAAAAGATAGGTGCGTGATCCGCAAGATTTCCTGCTGATAATGCGTCAGCGAAGTTATTGCCACTTACTAAAACTGCTCTGTCACATTTTGTGAAAGCAGATTCTGCAATGTTCATTGCTGTATGGTATCTATTGACACCGTCAATTCTTTTAACATTGTAATCATTAGATGCTAATGATACTTGTGGTACTACGTTTGCTAGCATCATTCCAGCTAACATTAATCCTAAAATTTTCTTGTTTTTCATATAAATTACTCCTTTGTTAAAATTTCTTAAGTAGTGCTTTAAGATATATTTATTATATCACAATAAAATATGATTCTTAAATTTATATTGCGATTTAATAATGAGGATATTTTGTGATTTTTCTATTTAATTTCGCTATTTTGTGAAATACTGATTTTATTGTACACTTAACTTATTTCGAGGATATCACCATAGTAGATTTAATACAAATATCTTCTATTATCAACTTAGCAAATAATATTTCTAAGCCATCTTTCCAAGTTCTAAAATTTTTATATAAGGCATTGTAACTCCTGATATTATTAACGATACACTAATCTATTTGTTAATATAAATTATCTAAGAGTTCTTTCGTTAGTTAATCAGAAGAAGCTTAAATGTTTTTTATAATATACACCTTCTTTACTGGTGTTTTAACAATATCAGTTACTCATTTGATTTCTTAATGTTCCACATTGCCGTGTCCATTAATTTGCTTCTTATTTTAGTTAAAGTTCTCATGTTATTAATATTCATAATCGAATGCTTTTTATGATTACTTTTGTTTTGCCTATTTACTTTAGCAATATCCGCAAAATAATCAAGGTAGTATTTTCAATCTCCACCTTGATTATTTTGCTATTAGATATTGCTTTCGTTGCATTGTCAAAACAAAATAAAGAAATCATAAAAAGGAGATTATATGAAATTTTTTAATAACATCAAAACTTTAGAACAACTAAAAAAAGAATATCACAAATTAGTAATGAAACATCATCCAGATGTTGGCGGCAAAGAGGAACTTATGAAAGAAATTAATAATGAGTATGAGAAACTGTTTGATATAGTTAAAAACAGACATATAAATAAAGAAGGTGAATATTATGATAAAAAAACAAATGAAGCTTCATCTGAATTTATCGAACTAATAAATGAACTTCTTAAGCTAAATCATATCAACATAGAAATAATAGGATCGTTCGTATGGGTATCAGGAGATACAAAGCCACATAAAGAAAAATTAAAGGAACTTGGTTTAAGATGGCATAAGAAAAAAATGTGCTGGTATTTGTCACCAGATGGTTATAGAAGATTTGGTAAATCTGAATATACTATGGATGATATAAGAAATATGTATGGTGTACAATTTAATAAATCAGTAAAAACAAAAGAACTTAAATAAAAAGTAGGATGACTAACAATAGTCATCCTTAATTTTATTAAATAGAAAAATCTTTTTGTTTAATTTTCTTATATAATAAAGAAAGAAATTAAATCTCAAAAATAAAATATGGATATAAGATATCATTTCAAGGAATAAAAAAAAAGAAAGTCGTGATAAATTTTTATGGTGTGAATTTTCGGTATTTTCCCACTCAAAATTATTATTTTATAGTGAAATTCACACCATTATACTAAAATTAGTTAAAACTAGATGAAATGATTTCTTATAGAATTGGCTATTTTTCAATATTTTAAAAGCTGATAAAAGCTAATAAAACAGTCGACCAAGAAATACGGATTTAATATCAATCATAAAAAAGTCTTAAGAATAATGAGAGAAGAATCCTTGCTATGTACTAAATTTAAAAATAGATTAAGAAAATACTCATCATAC
>QWBY01002184.1_pt1 | contig 11472 bp, 8 predicted proteins | sample 1972471 | NCBI WGS metagenome assembly QWBY01 (sample SAMN09866722, study PRJNA288562) | Human gut metagenome isolate term6_stool, whole genome shotgun sequencing... | reverse complement strand
ACCCCATATGGTGAAAGCTGCTATGTGTGCTTTGCCAGGGGATTCCGGCGGCCCTGTTTATTCTGGAGATAAGGTTGTTGGTATTGTTTCTGCCGGTACTGTTGGGGAGAATCGGGATGTGTGTTCTCCCGGTTTGGTGACATTTTTCACTCCGATGTGGCGGATACTGTGAATCTACCGCTGATAGCTCCAGCACTTCCAGTGTTGTGAGGCGAAAGCGGTAGAACTGTTACTTTCCTTGATTCTTCACATAGTCCAGAATCTTCTCATAGGAAACATTTCCTATATGTTTCACAAAAATACCCACGAGTCCATAACACTCTCCTTCCTGTCTTTTTCCTCTTCCAATAATAGGAGTTCATTATGTCCTCGTAGTTCTCCCATACCCATGCCGTAGTCTTCTTCTTAATGCCAGCTACCATATTCCCAATGGTGATAGTAGGCTTAGCTGAGACAATAGGATGCACATGATTTTTATCAATGCCTACTTCTATCACAGAATATCGCGGATGAGATAGGTGTATCATCATCTCTTGAAGACCTTCTTCGTATTCTTCCAAGACTGATGTTCTATATTTGGTGAAGAAGACCAGGTGAGAGTTGGTTCTGAATTTCGCGTGAGATATTGACTGATACTTAAGCATATGTGCTGCTCCTGGGTGATTTTACGTAAATCCTGTGACTATGATATAGTCATCATTATGCCTGCAAAATGCACACATCAAAAAGGAGAGCACAGTGGGCAGAAAGAACAACACCTCTACTCAGTGGAAGGAGGTGAAAAACAAAAAAATCGCAGAATCAATGGCAGCAACACGTGCCAAGCCTATCACATCCAAAGGGAAGTCACATGATCAATAGAATCATCCGCTTGGGGCGAGCTCTATCTCATCTCACAGTTCTCGTCATGATTGCCGTAGGTGTTCTTATAGGGATGATGATTGACATTAATATGATGCAGGGGTCATCGCCCATGGGAAGAATCTTTATTGTCCTTATCACCATTGGCGTCGGCATATGGGCAACACTTGCCGTTATTCATCATTGGATGGAGAAGAATGCAGATGACACGCACAGTGATGAACTCTATTATTTCCCTGCCAATGCGGTAATGCCAACCGCGCAGGAGTGGAATGCTCGTCCACTATCACGGAGTTCTTCTATGCCATTCGTTGCTGACTATCCTACTTTGCCCGATCGATATGAGAAAAATTACCCTCTAGGAGAATATGCCGACGAGACTCGTTGAGCTTCCCCATTATCTTTGACAAAATTCTCACCGACACGCTAGCCCACCACGCCGTATAATAGTCTCTGACTAGGTTTTTCTCCATTGTCAACAGGAATCATTATTATGCGCCGTCACTCTTTCACCACTCTTTCCACACTGGTTGTCGCATTGGTCACCAGTGTGGCCGTATCATTTACATGTGTCACACCGGCACATGCTGACACATTTTCTAATGATTCGGCACAGTCTCTTCGCAATGATGCACAGCGAGTGATGAATAGCGTTCAGCGTGAAGCAGCTCGCGCTGGGTTAGATACAACAATATTCACCAATGATTCCACCACTCCGACAACACTACAGCCTTCACACTATGGTGGTATGTTCACAAAGGATGATTCGTATAATGATTCTGGCATTTATCGTGGATATTCTGGCAATGTGAACTCGCCTGCCCTAGAGAATGATTCTGAGGCGGGGCGCTATTTTCGCCGCAAAAATACTGGTGCTTCTATTCCAGCCAAATCCTGTCAAGCATCCCTTACCAATCTTCTTCCCAATAGACAAATAATCCCTAATCCTAAAGTAGAAGATGTTACCGGGATGGATATGTTTCTCAATGGCCCAGGCTTAGATGCCATTTTGACAGCAGTCAAGCAGGCCCAGGAACCCTACATGTCAGAATGGGCATCGCAGGCGGCCCGCGTGAAAACAAGCGGTGGACAGCATGACCCCTATGGTGAGAATAAGTCTCGCGCCAGTCAACGATACCATCGACGTATCAACCTCACCTGTTATGGTCTCACCCCACAGCAATGTGCTGAGCGTCGAGCACTCATTGAGGAAGCTGAGAAGGCATACTGGATGGATCAAATGCAGTCCCAGCGTGCCCACAACACCATCTGGGTTCCTTTGACGATTGCTATCCTGTCTGGTGATGCTGCAAAAGTTCGCGCCACATTATCCTTCCTTCCGACAGCAGCACGCGATTCGATTATCAAAGATCTCAACGCTATTGATGTGTCTGAACTCACATTTCTCCTGGAAACAGGCATCATTTTGATGCAGGATATCCTTATTCTCATCAAATTTATTGTTGTAGCTACCATCCAGATCATTATATGGATTATTGAAGTGGTCGTCACAGAGGGAGTCTCCCTTGCTGATCCGAACATTGATCGAGAATTGGCCATTATGAATAACAGTATCCAGGCTGCGGTAACGTCGCTTAAGGTAGCACAACAGGCTATTGTTGATATTTTACGCATTGGGGGGAGAATGATGATGGTGTCACAAAAGTATATCGACCTGTGGACGCATTCATCCTTCCTTCCCAATCCCGGTGATCTCGCCAATGCTCTTGACCCCTATGCTCAGATGGGACATGATTTTTATTGCCTTCTTCCCCCATCACTTAACCAGTCGCGCACCATTGTAACAAGCGGCTATGCCATTTCCATCTTTATGAAAACTGTCGCCACCACCAATTTGCGTCCTGTTGCCCTCCAAATGCAACGTACAGCTGACGACCTGGACAATATGAAACGCTATAGTACAAAAATCATGAATAAGGGTGTAGGCGCTGTTTTTCAGGCGGAAAAGAAACTGGGTTATGATCCTGATCAATTGGGTGGCGGTGGGCAACATGTGTCATCCACACCACATAGTGGATTCACTGGTGGCACTGGTGCGCCAGTATCCAATGTGATTCCGGGTAATGGTGGAACAACGTTTACCAATAATGTAGATAACACGACGAGTAACGCTAAGAAGATTACGCCTATCACTAGTAAGATGGTCTCTGTCTCCACTTTAAAGGCGATTCCTGATCTTCACGTTGGTAGTGAGGCTGCCCACCGTGCTACTATTGCTCCAGTCTCCGAGACGGCACTCACTCCCTCCCTTGACAGTGTCATCCCACAGCGCTTTCCGACACCCTTTGTCACAACTCCGGCACTCTATGCTAAGCCCACACCATCATGGGGCACAGTACAGGATTCTGCTATTATCGATGCATCGTCTGTTCTTGGCGTTCCTGTCGCCCTTATTCGCAAAATGATTCATGAGGGTGGTGTTCTTTCAGCAGAATTGCCGCGTCTGATAAAACTGGCACTCTCTACCCCCAAGGTGGTCGCTGATGCTGGTAGCGATGATTTTAAAGATGATGACGTTGATATGAAGCAGATGGCCTTTTTTATTACGGATCTCTCTCGCACACTCTATGATTCGATTGATCTATTCATGATTGCTCGGTCCTTCATTGTCCCCTACATCACTTCCTTCATGAATATGGCCTTTATGCTCATCGTCCTTAATGCGCCCGGCAAAAACGATATTCCCATTGTTGGGCATGCGCTTAACCTTCTTGCTCCGGCAACGGATACGGCGCTCTATCCTCTTGCCAGTGTTATTAATTCTCCAGAGTTTGTCCGTATTGCCAACAGGAATATTGCCGGGAATGTTGGGAATAACGTGATGCGGATCCTTATTCAAATGGGAACACGTGCGGAAATTGTTGGGGATGTAGCTACCACCCTTGCTTTCCCCGAGGACGCACGACGTGATCTAGGCAACCGTGTCAACGGTGGCAGTACGGACGTTGACATTTATAGTCACGGCGTTCCACTCTACCTAAAGATGTGACAGAGTGTGGAGGAGTCTTTAGCCCCTCCGGTGAATGTCCATGCTAAAGCCGGTGTTCCCTTGGTCCGTTCTGTTTCTTGATGTAGTTCAACACGGTGTCTTTTGATACGTCACCCATGGTTGCGCAGAAGTAGGCACCATGCCAGAGTTTTCGCTTTTCACCCCAATAGAATTGTGCAAGGTGTGCTTGTTCCGTCTCCCAAAGGCAATGCAGGGTAAGTCCTTTAATCCGGCTAATCATGGAGGACACGCTGAACCGTAGGGACATTTTTATAGCGAGGTGAATGTAGTTTCCGCCCTCAACATTCATGCCCAAGATGGTGAAGTCACTGACCTCTTCCACCTTGCGAAACGCCTGATACACGGACTGTTCAATACCAATCAGGGCGGGTTTTCTGCACTTCGTGGTTAAGACGACGTGGTATTTCAGGTTTATGACGGACCCCATTGCGCCTCCTCCTGTTTATAAGTTATAATTAACACGTGGTCTATAACTTACCAGTTCACGGGAAGGAGGAGAGATGGCACCGCGTAAACCTCACGCCAAGGTGATGGACGATAAAGCCAGGCTTGCAAAGAACAAGCGGATTGCTCAAAGCCAAAAGCAAACACGCAAGCGTCGCAAGAGCATGGACGTTGTTGTTCGCACGGTGAAGGTTCAGCGCAACAAACTCTCCAAAACCCAACTGGAAGCATTGCAACGCATGTTTCTTGAAGGTAAGTGGCTATACAACACAGCGATTGCTCACGATGACTTTAGTGAGAACTTTAGAAAGCAACTTGCTAACACCGCAGAGGTGAAACTTCCATCAGGTGACGTCGAGAAACGACAACTCACCGTGCTTGGGGGTCAACTTCAACAGGGTGTTCTCGCAAGGATTCGTGACAACATCAAAGGACTCGCCGCGCTGAAAAAGAAGGGCAAGAAGGTAGGAAAACTCGGGTTTATCTCCGAGATGAACTCCATTCCCCTCAAACAGTTCGGCAGGACCCACAAGATTCGCGGAAGCAAGATGAAAATTGCTAACGTGCCTGGCTGGATTCGTGTTCGAGGTCTTGACCAGATAAACCTTGACACAGATGAATGTGCAAGCGCTGTGCTTATCCGTCGCAACAATGATTTCTTTATCGCCCTTACCATCTACAAGCGTAAGGGCGAGCACGCCTCACTTGCGACAAAGAAGTACAAACCGGGAACCACCATTGGCCTTGATATGGGTGTTGGTACTCAAATCACGTTTTCTGATGGGACTTCGGTGAACTCAAGAATCGAAGAATCAGACCGCCTCAGGCGCCTGTCACGAAAGTTGGCGCGCCAGCAAAAGGGGTCGAAGACTTTTGAGGACACGAAGAAACTTATCAGGGACGAACACAACAAAGTGGCGTCACGTAGAACTGACGCGGCCAATAAGGTTTCCTCCTGGATTTTGAGCCACGAGCACGTTTTCATGCAAGACGAAAACATCTCGTCATGGAGAAGGCGTTACTCGAAGGCTCGCGGTTCTAGGGCTGTGCAGTACGGAATTTTGGGGAGGGTAAAAGCAGCGCTTGTTGCCCACCCAAGAGTCACCGTGTTAAAACGAAACGTTGCAACCACAGCCACGTGTGTTTGCGGAGTGAAAACCCCTCACGATGTCTCCAAACGGGTGTTTTCGTGTCCCTCGTGTGGGTACACGGATAATCGTGATGTTCACGCTGCGAAGAACATGTACCGCCTGGCTGTGCCAGAAAATATCAAGGAAAATACGACTGTGGAACGCAGTCAAACTCCTGTGGAGATTGGTGTAAGTCGCTTTGGGAAGGAACCGCACGGCTTCCTCGACAAAGTGCGGTCCGTCGGTGAAGCAGGAAGCGGAACGGTCTTTAGCCGTTCCGTAGTTCACGACAACTACGATGAGAGCACATCGACAAGCACCAGCATGTCGTCACAAAAACGTGATACGATGGGGGAAACCTTCTCGAACGATATCGCGTCTCAAGGAGCTATCACGAATGGGTAATGAGCGTAAAGAACACCGTCAGTCATCTCGTCGTGCACGTCGGGAAGCTCGACGTGAGGCTATCCGTGGGGCTGCCGACCAGGCAAAAACACCACTCCTGTCTAATGGTGATGATAGCCCCTACGATAGTAGCCACGACTACCCGGTGACGTCGCGGCTACACATCGGTCAGCATCTCAAAAAGTTCTTCCATATTGCTGACCCTCCCGCACCCACGATGGAGGATGTGAAGGCGAGTACTGTGACGTCGCGGGAGGAAGATGGTGAAGTGGTCTACATTCGCCCCTATGCGACAGGGAAGTGGACGGCAAAATATTTCACCAGCACCCGCTACCATAACTTCCTTGCCACAGCCACCATCATCTGGATGCCGCTTATTGAAATTCTCATGATTGTGGGTATTGTCACAGGTGGGTCCACCGTCGTCTACATTACGTCACTTGCCCTTGTCATCCTTGCTGTTTTCCATTGTGATATGGCGTTACGGCTCACCGGTCGCGCCATCAATCATAGGGTTGTTCCCGACATTCCCTACATTACTCCAGTTCTCCAAACGATGCTCTACGATATTGATGTGGAGGAAGTGAGCAGGGCGAAGCAGGAGAATGCGAAAAAGAAAGCCAGGCTTCAGGCGCAATGGGTCGATGGCATTGACGCGCCCCACGGGTCTTTTGCTGAAACCGTGCAGCAGTGGGTGAAAGACAATGGGATTAATGGTGACGATGTGGAGGAGCTGTCTGAAGGCCGCCTCACATCAGATGATATTCTTGCTGTCGTCGATGGTGGAGATGTGACCCCAAAGTTTTTGCTTGGTATGGCAAAAATGTCGGGCCAGTCACTTGCACAATGGCGTGATATGTATGCACAACGACGACAGTAGATTTTATGCTATAAAAGGCTACTCTTCAACAAGAGCCTGTCATAGCTAAAATCGTGCTGCTTTTCAAGAGTCCTAGATCCATACTGGGTACTATCCCCGCATACCGTTCCATCATCGCTGTGGTACAGGGAGCACAAAACACTGTTCACCTCCTCCTTGCATTTTCTCCCCAAGGCACTTTTGACTTGAGTGCGCGAAGGTAAACAGTGGTATCTTTTCGATGGTGACTTGTATTTTTTCTTCTTCACATTGTTCTTGCAGCCAGGATATTTTCGACTACTCTTAGGAGCGGCAGACCTCCTAGCTGGTTTCCCGGGGGTGTAGGATTTCGCCTTCTTGCGAGACGCAATCACCCTCTCTAGCTTGGGCACAAACCTTTTTGCAATGACAGCAGCAGCATTGACATCCCTATCCATAATCCCATGAACAGGACACACGCTATCCTTCCACTGCGGATGGGAAACCCGCCCCTCACAAACGTGACATTGTTGAGATGAACCAGCAGCGTTGACTCTGAACATCCTGGATCCGTTCAACTTTGCATAGTGATCAATCCATTTCGCCAGTTCACCACGGTTCCAGCGCCCGTTTTGCATTGTATTTTTAATCCATGACAGATCTTCTATCACAATGACAGCGTTACCCCAGGCATAAGCAATATCAACTATCTCCAATGCTGAAGCGATAGCAAGTTCACGTTTCTTACTGATATTGGCACTGCGATGTAGTGCGGCTTCTTCATAGCGACCTTGGCTGATGAGAGCAAGTTTTTGTCTGTCACTTGCTCTCACACTATTGTAGAGGGAATGAATATTCCTTGAGAGATCACTAGCATGAACTATACATTCATCAACGGTGTCCCGCAAAGTAGCTATGGAGGTAGCTTCTCCCTTCGTAGCATCCCCTCCTCGATGATTGAGCGGATAGAGGTCTATAAAGGCGTGGTGCCTGCCTATCTCTCCGACGATGCTCTGGGTGGAGCCATCAATATCATCCTTAAGAATCGCAAGAGCAATCAGCTCGTTGTCTCCTACTCCGGAGGGTCGTTCAATACCCACCTTGCCAATCTCTACGGTAGCTATTACCTAGGGAATGGGTTTATGCTCTCCGCTTCGCTTTACTATAATTATAGCAAGAATAACTACTGGGTGTGGGGCGATGACATCGTCTATGAGCATGGCAATGGGCAAGTGACCAAGGTAGATAGGGCACGTCGATTTCACGATGCTTATCGCGACTATGGTACCCGCTTGGCATTAAGTCTGAACGACCGCAGTTGGGTCGATCAGCTCTCCCTCAACGTCATTGCCTCGGGCGGATACAAAGAGATCCAGCATGGTGCTCGTATGAATAGAGTCTATGGCAATCGCCATAGAAATAGCCGAATGCTGGCAGTAGAGACCAGTTACCGTAAAGATGACATCTTCACCGATGGCCTCTCCCTCAATCTCCAGCTAGGCTATACCAATAATCATCGAGTGGTGGTAGATACTGTGCCCTATCGCTACGATTGGAGTGGTCAACCCATTGTTGATAACAATAATCAGCCTATCAAGACCGACTTTGGCGCAGAGGTGTTCAATCCCCTCACAGGAGGTCCCTCACTGCAGACCGACATCAGCAATACCTTTACCACTCGCACGAGCTTGGCCTATACCTTCCTACAGCACCACACCCTCACAGCTAGGTGGCAAGGCACCTACTTCCTACGTGATAGCCACGACCCGCTAGTGCCTAAGTACATCACCCCGCCCGACCAAAACAAAAGGTCCTTAAAGTCCATCGCCTCCCTCTCTCTTGAGGATAGTTGGCTAGAGGGTCGGCTGAAAAACTCCCTCTTCTACAAGCAGTATTATCAGCAGGTACACGCCATAATGGAGCTGATCAACCCCACAACCGGTAAGTTGGAAAACACCCCAGTGGAGAGTGCCACCTCCTTCCACGGAGTTGGCGGCACCCTCTCTTACAAGGTGCTAGATGGCCTTTATCTACACGCTTCGGGCGAGCGGGCGATACGACTCCCCAGCGAGCTAGAGCTATTTGGTAATGCCGCCTCCAACGTCTCTCAGATGCCCAATCTAAAGCCAGAGAGAAGCAACAACTTCAACCTCGGAACCAACTTTGGCACCTACCATTTAGGGCCTCTAGGCATCAGCGGATCGGGCACTCTATTCGTGCGTGACACACGTGATATGATTCGAGAGAAAGTGATGATCGGGCCTCTTGCCGATTATTCGCAATTCGAAAATGTGGACAATATCCTGAGCCGTGGCATTGACACCGAGTGCTCGCTCTCACTATGGAATAAGCTCTTCCTCACCGGGAGCTACTCCTATACCAAGGCGACCTACAACAATCGCAACGAGTCGATCTACGGGCTGCCCCTACGGCACGAGCCGCCACACAAGGCCAATCTCAACCTCCGCTACCTGATACCCAATCTCGGAGCCGAAGGCAATACCCTCACCCTCGGGGCCAATCTATTCTACGTAAGCAAGTTCCCCGTAGATCTTGTGATCTACAGCACCCCTTACGTACCCCATCAGTCACCCGTGAGTCTATCCGTCAGCTATACTCTACTCAAGGGGGCACTCACCGTCAGTTTTGACGCGAAGAACATCTTCAATCAGCAGATATTCGACAACTATGCACTGCAAAAGCCAGGTCGTGCCTTCTTCGGCAAGCTGGTCTATACACTGCAATAACAGATAGCACTTTATTCACTTTATAGAAAACAATAGTATGAAACGAACAATCAAACACCTCTTTACCGTAGGGGCAGCTACACTCCTCGCCACGCTCTTCTCCAGCTGCGATGAGGAGCAAGCGCAGCGTCCCGACCCAATAGGTCCAGGTAGTGGTACAAACACCATCGGAGCCGACATCACCACGGCAGGCTCGTACGAGAGCAAAGACGGCCTTGACTTCTACATCGGATACACCGTAGGCTACAACGCTCGTACGAACAACTTCTACCTCCACCAGGTTGACAAGCTCGATGATCCCAACCTAACCATCGTAGGTGGTAAGGATGCCTTCCCATTGGTCTCCGATGCGAGAGCGCCACACGCTTACAGAAGTAGCGATGGCTTCCTCTACAGCCTCACTTATCGTGTAGGTGATATCACTAATGTGATCTACAATAAGCAGACCAAGAAGTTTGAGCTGCGCACCACCGTACGCTCACAGAACGTGATCGGGAATAGCAATATGCGCTTTGCCCTGCTACCAGGCACCCACTACTCTTCCGTTCACGAGATCAGCCCCGTTCGCTTCGATGTTTCTGGCAAGGTACTCGATAAGGACGCTACTGGCACTGCTGCATCCATTGGTGGCGCCTACAACATCGTGATCCTAGACAATACTGCGATGAAGCTAGGCAACAACAATAAGGGTACCGTCAGCCTACCCGAGTTGGATAAGCAAGGCTACTTCATCTCTCGCATCCACTCCCCAGTGATCACTGGTGGTAAGATCTACTTCGGTGCACAGATCAGTAAGATCGAGTCTCTTGACAAGGTGCCAGGTAGGAAGACGGTCAAGTCAACCGGCAAGACCGCTACCTTGATATTTGACTACCCAAGCTTTAAGAACCCAAAGACCATAATCTATAAAGAGGAGGTAGGCTCCACCACTGGCTATCGCTCTCGCAATATGTTCCTCGCTGAGGATGGCAAGACCATCTACCAGTTGACAGGTTTCGAAGGCGGTAAGGTCTATATGCTCAAGATCAAGGATGGTCAGTACCAAGACTGGGCCATCGATATCGCAGGCAAGTGCGGACACAGTAAGGGTAGAAGCATCGGTTGGTTCTACGCTGGCGATGGGATCGCCTTTGTACCCTACGAAAAGGGAGATGCAGCGCCTATTACCAACTACACCGACCCACACGGTAATGAGATACCTCAGTACCCATGGGGCATCGCTCGAGTAGATCTCGATACTGGAGCGGTGATGGACCTAGAGGTGCCAAGCCATACCTACTTCTTCCAGTACCAAGAGGCAGCTATCCGCAATGGTAAGATCTACTTCGCTATCACACCAGTCGGTCCTAACTTTAGCAGCTACGATGGCAACGTCTACATTTGGGACGTGAAGAATACCCAGGCTAAGCCACAGCTTGGCGCCAAACTAGTCAGTGGATCCGAAAACGTATTCACGGCTATCTTCTAATTTCCTTAACTAGGTTTTAGTTCGAAAGGGGATCTCTCGAGAGGTCCCCTTTCTTTGCCTAAGAGTTTTTAAACCAAGGGGCTACCTTACCATACCCCCGAGGAAATCGGAAATGCCTCGCTAGAAAACGAAAAACCTCTACCGAGGAACGGAAAAATTCTTCGGAACTTTGATTTGCTTCTTCCGAAGTTTCATTTCATTCTTCCGAACTTTTATTTCCCGCCTCCGTGGGGGATTTTCGTTTTCTCGTGAGCTGTCGCGGATTTCCTCAGGGGATATCGGATTTGTGCGAGGAGGTTTGAGTTGTCCAGGCTGTGTAGCTCGCTGGAGATGTGATGATTAGGAAGTGGTGAGTGCCATTCGCTGGAAAAGTTGTACCTTTGCCGACGGTTTTCCTATGAATCCAATTGTACACCCCGCTCTCGTGTGAGGGGGGCTCTTTGGTCTCTAGCGGAGCTGGTGCGTATCTGGCACTGTCGTCTTGATGTGCTACGGATGGGCTCTGGCAGAGTGCCACAGTGTAATGGGAGATTAGCAAGACTAATTTT
>QWBY01006036.1_pt1 | contig 11480 bp, 10 predicted proteins | sample 1972471 | NCBI WGS metagenome assembly QWBY01 (sample SAMN09866722, study PRJNA288562) | Human gut metagenome isolate term6_stool, whole genome shotgun sequencing... | reverse complement strand
CCTAACAGTCTAAATCTTCTTTGTAGCGGGACCCGGGATTGAACCGGGGACCTCATGATTATGAATCATGCGCTCTAACCAGCTGAGCTATCCCGCCATTGTTTCTTGATTGCGGGTGCAAAGATATAGCTTTTCTTTAAACTGCCAAAATTTTCAGGCGTATTTTTTTGTCGCATATTTTATGATCTGAGATAAAAAAAACTTTTTACTCTTATTGTTTTGTATCTATTGTATAACATTATCAACGTTTTAACTTTGAATAGAAAGCAAATGAGAATAAAATCAATGAATTATTTTTTCTAATTAGAAAAAAGTATTTATCTTGGCTGGCGCAATAAAAGCAGAATAGACTATGGAAAGGGAAAAAATACATTTGGAATATCTCTTGAATGCGACTTCTAAAAGTATTCTTTGGACAGCAATAAGTACTCCTACAGGTTTGGAGGGTTGGTTTGCAGACAGGGTGCAATCGGATGATAAGATAGTATCTTTCTTTTGGGGAAAGACAGAGAGACGCGATGCTGAAATCATTGCGGTGCGTGCATACTCTTTTATCCGCTTTCGTTGGTTGGATAATGAAAAACCGCGTGAGTATTTTGAATTAAAGATGACAAACAATGAGTTAACCAATGATTTTGTACTTGAAATAACAGATTTCACCAATGCAGACGAAGCAAATGATTTGCGTGAATTGTGGGAATCTCAGGTAGATACCTTGCGTAGAACATGCGGTTTTTAGTTAACTTTCAATTAAAAATTTCCCGTACTCCCTTTTTTGTGCTACTTTTGTGCGTTTATTGCATGAAACAAGTAAAATGCTGCGCATAAAAAAGTTAGATATATTTATTTTAAAGAGCTTTTGCATGCTCTTTATGGGCACTTTCTTTATCTGCCTTTTCATCTTCATGATGCAGTTTCTGTGGAAATATGTAGACGAAATGGTGGGAAAAGGATTGGAGATGAATGTTCTTGCCCAATTTTTTTTCTATTCGGCGCTGACGCTGGTGCCGGCTTCATTGCCTTTGGCTATTTTGCTGGCAGCTCTTATCACTTTTGGCAATTTTGGAGAGCGGTTTGAATTGCTTGCCATGAAAGCGGCAGGTATTTCTTTGCTTAAGATTATGCGTCCGCTGATAATTTTCATATCCATTATTTGCTGTGTTTCCTTTTATTTTCAGAATGTTATTGGCCCTAAAGCGCAGACTAAGTTATGGACATTGCTGGTATCCATGAAGCAGAAGTCGCCCGAAGTGGACATTCCCGAAGGAGTATTTTATGATGAGATAGACGGGTATAACCTTTACGTAAAGCATAAAAACCGTAAGACAGGTATGCTGTACGATGTATTGATTTATAATTTCGAGAAAGGGTTTGAGAATGCGCAGATTATCAAATCGGATTCCGGCAGATTGGAAATGACAGCGGACAAACAGCATCTTTATCTTCACCTTTACAGCGGTGAGCAGTTTGAAAATCTGAAGTCGCAGAGCATGAATCAGAAAAATGTGCCTTATCGTCGGGAAGCGTTCGTTGAGAAGCATGCGATTATAGAGTTCAATTCGGATTTCAATATGGTGGATGCCGGATTTATGAGCAACCAATCCAATAGCAAGGACATGAAAATGCTGCAGGCCGGCATTGATTCTATGAAGGTGCAGAACGATAGCATCGGGCGTACTTATTATAAAGAGGCTATGGCGAGTACTTATAAGGCGACCTCCAATACGCTGAGTAAGGCTGATACGATAAAAATAGAATCTGCAACTTTGGGTAGCTACGATGTGGACAGTCTGTTTAATGTGGCTACTTTAATGCAGAAACAGAAGATAATGTCTACGGCTGTCAGCCGTGCGGAGAGTGCTGCAAGTGATTGGAGTTTCAAGGGTTTCAATATATCGCAGACGGAAAACAGTTTGAGGCGCCATATGACTTCCTGGCACGAGAAACTGACGCTTTCGTTGGCATGCCTTATTTTTTTCTTCATCGGTGCACCGTTGGGTGGTATCATCCGTAAAGGCGGTTTGGGCATGCCTGTAGTAGTGTCCGTGCTTATTTTTATCATCTATTACATTATCAACAATACGGGTTATAAGATGGCTCGTGACGGTAAGTGGATTGTGTGGATGGGTATGTGGACCAGTACAGCTGTGCTGGCTCCATTGGGTGCATTCCTTACTTATAAATCCAATAATGATTCGGTGGTGCTGAATGCTGATGCCTATATCAATTGGTTTAAAAAGATAGCAGGTATTCGCAGTGTCCGCCATTTGTTCCGGAAAGAAGTGATTATTCACGATCCTGATTATGTACGTTTGCCGGGAGAACTTCAGCGGCTGTCGGCGGATTGCCGTGCGTATGCCGAAAAGAAAACTCTGATGCGAGCACCCAATTATTTCAGATTATGGATGAACGATGCGCCACACGATGAGGAGGTGGTGGCTCTCAATGAACGGTTGGAAACTTTGATAGACGAGATGTCTAACACAAGGTCTATACCGTTGTTGACAGCATTGAATAATTACCCGGTAATAGCTGTTCATGCCCATGTGCGTCCTTTCCGTAATTATTGGTTGAATATGCTGTGTGGAGCGATAGTGCCTGTCGGCTTGTTCTTTTACTTCCGTATTTGGGCATTCCGTATCCGCTTGAATAAGGACATGGAGCGGATTATCCACACAAACGAAGAGATACAGAATATTATAAAAGTCAATCAGAATAAATAATAAAGATATGGAAAAAGTAAAGTTAAATACGATAGAGGAGGCCATTGAAGATTTTAAGGCTGGCAATTTCGTGATTGTAGTCGATGATGAAGATCGTGAAAATGAAGGCGACTTGATTATTGCAGCAGAAAAGATAACATCGGAAAAAGTGAATTTTATGCTGAAGCATGCACGTGGAGTATTGTGTGCTCCGATTACGGTGTCTCGTTGCAAAGAGCTGGATTTACCTCATCAGGTGACGGACAATACCTCGGTATTGGGTACTCCTTTTACGGTGACTGTCGATAAATTAGAAGGTTGTACAACCGGTGTTTCTGCAGCAGACCGTGCTGCAACCATTCAGGCACTGGCCGATCCGCTTTCCACTCCGGCTACTTTCGGTCGCCCCGGACATATCAATCCTTTGTATGCGCAGGAGAAAGGGGTATTACGTCGTGCTGGTCATACCGAAGCTACGATTGATATGTGTCGTTTGTCGGGTTTCTATCCTGCCGGCGCGCTTATGGAGATCATGAACGAAGACGGTACGATGGCACGTTTGCCCGAATTGCGTAAAATGGCAGATGAATTTAATTTGAAACTGATTTCTATCCGCGATATGATAGCTTACCGTTTGCAACAGGAATCTATCGTAGAAAAAGGTGTAGAGGTGGATATGCCGACAGAGCATGGACATTTCCGCTTGATTCCTTTCCGTCAGAAGTCCAACGGATTGGAGCATGTGGCCTTGTTTAAGGGTACTTGGGCTCCCGATGAACCGGTGTTGGTGCGTGTACATTCTTCCTGTGCTACGGGGGATATATTCGGTTCCATGCGTTGTGATTGCGGCGAGCAGTTGCACAAGGCGATGGAGGTGATAGAAAAAGCCGGTAAAGGAGTTATCGTATATCTCAACCAGGAGGGTCGGGGCATTGGTCTGATGGAAAAGATGAGAGCGTATAAACTTCAGGAAGACGGTATGGATACAGTAGATGCCAACATTTGTCTCGGACATCTGGCAGATGAACGCGATTATGGTGTGGGGGCTCAGATACTGCGTGAATTGGGGGTGCATAAGATGCGTCTGCTTACAAACAATCCGGTGAAACGTGTCGGTTTGGAAGCTTATGGCCTGGAGATTGTAGAGAATGTACCGGTTGAAACCACTCCTAACCAGTATAACGAGCGTTACTTGCGTACGAAGAAAGAGCGTATGGGACACACTCTCCATTTTAGTAAGTAACTGTCTTTTTGTTTTATTATATCAAAGAAAATCGTTTATTTTGCAACCGGATTTGCATAACAACCATTAAATAGAAATAGAATGAACCAATTATCAGACCGTTTGAATAGCTTGTCGCCCTCTGCGACGCTGGCTATGTCTCAAAAAAGTGCAGAGTTGAAAGCTCAAGGTGTAGACGTAATTAATTTAAGTGTCGGAGAACCTGATTTTAATACACCCGACCACATTAAAGAGGCTGCAAAAAAGGCGATAGACGATAACTTCTCTCGCTATTCTCCCGTTCCGGGTTATCCAGCTCTACGTAATGCTATCGTAGAAAAATTGAAGAAGGAGAATGGTCTGGACTATACAGTTGCGCAAATTTCTTGTGCTAACGGAGCTAAACAGTCGGTTTGCAATGCCATTCTGGTATTGGTGAATCCAGGTGATGAAGTGATTGTGCCTGCGCCGTATTGGGTCAGCTATCCTGAAATGGTAAAGCTGGCAGAAGGTAAGCCGGTGATTGTCACAGCGGGCATCGAGCAGGACTTCAAGATTACACCGGCTCAATTGGAGGCTGCTATTACGCCAAAAACAAAAGCACTAATTCTCTGTTCTCCTTCCAATCCTACGGGGTCTGTATATAGCAAGGAGGAATTGGCCGGATTGGTTGCCGTGTTGGCAAAGCATCCGCAGGTAATTGTCATAGCTGATGAAATTTATGAACATATCAATTATATCGGTAAGCACCAGAGCATTGCACAGTTCCCTGAAATGAAGGATCGTACAGTGATTGTAAACGGTGTTTCCAAGGCTTATGCCATGACAGGCTGGCGTATTGGTTTCATTGCAGGACCGGAATGGATTGTAAAGGCTTCTAACAAATTGCAGGGGCAGTACACATCAGGGCCGTGTTCTGTATCTCAGAAAGCCGCTGAAGCTGCTTATACGGGAACGCAGGCTCCGGTGGAAGAGATGCGTAAGGCTTTTGAACGCCGTCGCGACCTTATTGTGAAACTGGCTAAGGAAGTACCGGGATTCGAAGTAAATGTACCGGAAGGTGCTTTCTACTTGTTCCCGAAATGTAGCTCATTCTTCGGTAAGTCTGCCGGTGACCGTAAGATTGAGAATTCGGATGATTTGGCTATGTACTTGTTGGAAGTAGCTCATGTAGCTTGTGTAGGCGGCACATCGTTTGGTGCTCCCGAATGTATTCGCATGAGTTATGCTACCAGCGATGAGAATATTGTGGAAGCTATTAGCCGTATCAAGGAAGCATTGTCAAAGCTGGTATAATCTTTTGATGACAGAAGTTCATCTCAGGTGTATGGGGTGTAACTCTGCAATATAAAAAGCCAACTAATTCACGTTTGAAATGTATTGTGGATTGGTTGGCTTCTTTGTATATTTAGATATTTCACGCAAAAAGCGGGTTTGACCAGTATAGATAAAGATGTATATTTTTCTTCTTGGCACTGAGTCTTTTTAGTACTGAAATAAAAGCCTACCGGACACTCGTCGATACAAGTTCCGCAAGCAATACAATCGTCACTAATTACGTAAGCCATTTTCTTTAATTTTTTAATTATTAGTACTAATTGATTTGGCAAAAATAGTTGTTTTCTTCAATACTTGCTATCAATCTTGATTAAAAACATTTAATTTGTATCTTGTCTAAATAACGGTTGAGGTGAATGTACATATAATCAGGTTATAAGCGCTGGATATGTGAAAAATATAATCGGATTATTTTCACAGTTCTCTACACGATAACTTCCGTTGAAATGTTCAAAAAACAATAGATTGATTTTTTGTAATATAGCTTCTTTTTGTGAGGCAAATGCCGAATCAGCAAGTGGACTGTTGTCTATTCGGGAGTTTATTTCCTGTTTTTCCCGATTGTAAACCAGTTGCATACCTATTCTTCTTGGCTTTTTGCACTCTACAGGATAGAGTAGCATGCTGGAAATTATTTGTGTGAAGCGGCTGACATCCGTGTATATGATTGCATTGTCCACATCGGCTTGAAGCTCCAGATGTATATACCCTTCACTTCGCATCTGCACCAGATAGGGGAGTTCGTTGCACCACTCTTGCACATTGCAGTTCTGTAGCTGGAACTTCATCATGTTGGCTTCCAGACGTGAAAGGTCTAATACGTTATTCACAAGTTGGATTAATTCAGCCGAGTTGCTTTGAATGATGCCGGAGTATTCTCGTTTTTCCTTTTCGTTCAGGTTCCCGTCTTCGGTCATAAGTTGCGAGAATCCTACTACATTATTTAAGAGTATACGGATGTTGTAACTCATATTTGTCAGAAAGTGGCTTTTTATTTCATTGGCTTCTTCGGCAATGGAGGTTAATCTTCTGATTTCTTTTTCATTCTTTTGCAGCCGTTTCCGGCTTCGGTATATATGGATATTGGAAAGTAGTAGAGCTAAGATAATGATGACTGAGATGTATAAACAGGTTTGATGAAACATACTGTGTCTTTGTTCTCTTTGCAGTATGAGCTTATCCATGTTGTAGAGTGAAAGGATTTCTTCCATCTGGGAGTTGGTAATAAGATTATATAATGAGTCTTTTGACTTAAGGCTGCTCTTGTAATATGTAAGTGCTTCATCTGGTTTTCCGGTTTTTACCAAAGAATCGGCTTTTCGGATGCCGTTGTTTATACATCTCTCTATTTCAATAGAATGCTGGTGGAGCACGGAATTCTGGCTTTGTACATCGGCATTGATAATTTGTACGGGCAGGAGTAGGATGAGTAAGGTTGGTATGATAAATGATCTTTTCATGCGTTATTCTCCTTTTGGGGGTTAGTGGACTGTGATTGCCGGATGGGGTGGGTGAAGAAGAAGCGTGAGCCGCCTGTATAGTCGGAGTCAATCCATATTTTTCCACCGATATGTTCAATGATAAGCTGACAGATGGAAAGTCCCAGCCCGCTTCCTTGTGCATTTTCATTTAGTTTCTCGAATCTTCGGAAGATTGCAGCTTGCTTCTCTTTAGGGATACCGCAACCTGTATCTGTGACAGAAAAGAGCAGCTCTTGTTCCGATTGCTTCCTAAGCTCCAGGATAATGCTACCCTGCGATGTAAATTTGGTTGCATTAATCAGTAGGTTTATCAGCACTTGCTGCAAACGTGCATCGTCTGTCTCTATATCCATGCTCTCTAATTCGGTTATGAAGCATATGGCTGCCTGAGTCTGTTTTATTTTGCTGACGGTATCGATTACATTTCGGCAAATATTGACAACGTTATATTTGTTGATACAGAATTGTATTTTCCCGAATTCAAGGCTTGATAGGTCTATCACATCATTGATGAGTTTCAACAATAACTCGGAATTTTGCAGGATTACTTCATTGCACTGACGACGCGTCTCATTATCCAGGTTTTCTTCGGTCAGTAGTGAGGAGAAGCCGGAGAGTGCATTGAGCGGAGTACGTATTTCATGGCTCATGTTCGAGAGGAATATGCTTTTGGCGGATGTGGCATTTTCGGCATTGGTGCGCAGGTGTTCCAGCTTTTGTGTAGACAGGGCGATTTCCTGTCGCTGTTTTCTAAGCATGATGGTTATAATAATAAATATGAAGACTAATAGGATACTCCCGGTCAATATGCCAGTGATGAATTTGTTGTGCTCTTCTCTACTGGCTATTTCCATTTGGTCTATCTGATACTTGGCTCGTAGAATATTGATTTGTCGGACATAACCTTCTGCAGTGAGTGTGTCAACAGTGGAATATAATTCTTGATACAACAGGCAGGCGGCCATTGATTTCCCTTGTATCTTATATAGGTATATTGTTTCTTGCGTGATCCATCGGTAATAGGCAGACTGTTTGTTGACCGTGTATTCTTGTCGTAGCTCTTCATACAGTTGCAGGGCTTTGTTCCAATACATTCTGTTCCAGTTGCCCATTGCCCGATAGTAGGCGGCGGTAGTATATTTCAGGTGAAAACAGTAAAACTTTTCAGGATGTATCCGGTAGATGGAATCCATGTTGTGCAGATATGCTGCGGCTTCCTTGAGATAAGCCTTTGAAAGATGTCCGTGAGAGATAGCATAGTTGGCTTTTTCGATATTGGCAAAAAAACAGGTGGCATAGTCCGGTTGTTTCTGAAGAGTTTGTTCTATGTCATGCAATATTTTTTGAGCTTTTTCCAGTTGTCCTTTACGTTGTAAAGCATTGGATATCTTTAATAAGAGTTGTATCCGGTAGGGATGTTGCTGCGAGAGATGGTTTAATTCCTTTAAAGCATCCTGGTACGAATCCAATGCTTTGTCGCATTGATTGGCTATGGTGTAAGCATCGCCGATGGCTTGGTTGGCAACTGCAATTCCGAACTCATATTCCGTTTCTTTGGCTTCTTCGTACATTAGTCGTGCCCGGTCTATGGCGAGGCTGATGTCGCCTCGTAATGTATAGGCATTGGCAAGTTGCAGTTGCAGCAAAAAGTAGTTTTCGTCATTCCGATTGTTTGTCTTGATGATCGGTAGGATGTTTTCGCTCCAGCAAATGACGCTGTCTATCGGTACGTATTCATCGTAAAGTATTTTTTTTCGAAGAAAAGCTTTCAGCGTATCTAATTTGTTCGGAGTGGCTGAGGCACATATAAAGGTAGCGTATGGTATACACATCACCCACAGCACCATTAATACGGCAACGTCTTTTCTCATTGTTTGCTTTGTTTGTCTATTATTGGCAAAAATAAACATAAAAAGCGATATGCAAAATAAAATATAATGCTTTTATTTTCAATAAGTTGTGACGTGTATGTGAATATTGAGCCTCTTTACTTATAATGCTTAGTAAAGTTCCAATCCGAATTCGTCTTTCAATTGTAAAAGAGCATTGTTTTTCTGAACCATCATTTGGAATTTTTCAACACGGCCGTACGCGCGGACTTTCTCAGTGGGAGTGCTGATACGTACACTCATGGTTACCTTGCGGTTTTTCAGGCGGGTACGTAGGTACTCTTGTAATTGGGGAGTCATCGAGATAAATTCTTTAGCCACAATTTCATTATCTACGACAGCTTCAAAAGTAGTAGCATTTAGTAGAGTGATGTGCATATTCTGCATGCGTTTGGCAATGGCTACTTGCTCTTTGGGCATACGTCCTGCATACTCTTGCCAATAGTAGTTTATGTCTCTTTCATTGAAGATGTAGTCCTCTTCCGGTTGTGCTGTTTGTGGTGTGATAGTGGCTGTAGCCGTATTTTTTACCTCTTCCTCGGCTTTCGGGCGTTTAATGGATACGCCAAGTCCTGACATTTTTATAACCGGAATTTTCTTTTCTTCTTTGCCTTGTGCCAGCAAGATGGAGGTAGGGGTGGCGTGCGAAGCAGTATTTGCTGTTGTGGCGGTAGTGCCGGTGGAGGGAGCAACGGTAGGAACTGCTTGCGGTTTAGCTATGACGGGTGCTTGCGGCCGGGCTACAGCGGGAGTAGCCTGTGGCTGTTGGGTGGCTGCAGGCTGTGTAAATATAGGTTTTATGACTTGTTTAGGGCTGTGCCCATTAGCTATATCGTCTCCTTCGGCGGTTATTTGTGCCACCTGTATTAAAGTGAGCTCTACCAGCAATCGTTTGTTTTTGCTGGCGCGATAGTTTAAATCACAGTCGTTGCACAATTTCATGGCACGGTAAAGGAAGGGTAACGGACATTTTTGTGCCTGCGTTTGATAACGTTGCCGTATGCTTGCTCCCACTTCAAGCAGGGGAAGAGTGGCGGGATCTTTACTTACCAGCAAATCGCGGAAATGCGAGGATAGCCCGGTGATGAAATGGCTGCCGTCGAATCCTTTGCTCAATACATCATTCAGCAGTAATAGGGCATCGCCGACTTTGTTCTCAAGAAAATGGTCGGTCAGTTTAAAGTAGTACTCGTAATCCAGTACATTCAAATTTTCGATTACGCTTTGGTAGGTGATGTGTCCGCCGGTAAAACTCACTACCTGATCGAATATGGACAAGGCGTCGCGCATACCACCGTCAGCTTTCAGTGCGATGACGTTCAGTGCCTCCGGTTCGGCGGTAATGCCTTCTTTGGAAGCTACATAGGCCAGATGTGCTACGGTATCTTCCACACTGATGCGGTTGAAGTCGTATATCTGGCAACGCGACAAGATGGTTGGCAATATCTTATGCTTTTCAGTAGTGGCAAGGATAAATATGGCATGGCGGGGAGGTTCTTCCAATGTTTTCAGAAAAGCGTTGAAAGCGGAAGCCGACAACATGTGCACCTCGTCAATGATGTATACCTTGTATTTGCCTATCTGGGGCGGGATACGTACCTGTTCTACCAATTGCCGGATATCGTCTACGGAATTATTGGATGCAGCATCCAACTCGTGAATATTGTATGAGCGCTGTTCGTTGAATGCTGTACACGATTCGCATTGGTTACAAGCCTCTCCCTCTGCAGTGGGACTCATGCAGTTGATGGTTTTGGCAAAAATACGTGCACACGTCGTCTTTCCAACGCCACGCGGACCGCAGAACAGATAAGCGTGTGCCAGTTTGCCTGTGGCGATAGCATTCTTTAAGGTAGTAGTCAAAGCGCGTTGTCCTACTACCGACTCGAAGGTTGAAGGGCGGTATTTTCGTGCCGAAACGATATAATTTTCCATATTCAGGGTATTCTTGTCACTTATATAGCGTGCAAAGGTTGTATGGTTTATCTTTGCTTTTGTGCAAATGTACGCAAAAAAAAGAAAATTCTCAGTTATTCGTCTTATCTTTGTGCTCAAAGAAACAATAACTGGATTACATGGATAAACTTGCTTCTCTTTGGTTGTTTGTCCGCAGACGTAAATATCTGATAACGTTTGTGCTGTTTGTCGTACTTGTCGGATTTCTGGATGAAAACAGCATTGTGCGTCGTTTGGGGTATTATCGTGAGGAAACGCGTTTGCGCGGGGAGATAGATAGATATCGTGCGGAATATGAGGAGAATACCCGTCGTCTGAATGAACTTGCGGTCGATTCAGGAGCTATTGAGAAGATAGCCCGTGAAAAGTATCTGATGAAGAAACCCAATGAAGATATTTATGTATTCCAAGAAGATATAGAAGAATGAAACAGTTGATACCCGCCCTCTTTGTTGTAGGAGCCGTAATGCTTCTGATAGGAGCTGCTGTTTATGTCACAGGTTGGCAACTTTCGCCTTATATATATACGGTAGGTGCTACATTTGTTGCTTTGGCGCAAATAAATTCACCTTCGCAATATAAAACTCCTACTATTAGGCGTCTGAGACGCCAGCAAATATTTGGTGCATTGTTGTTGGTGCTTACCGGAGCTTTTATGTTTTTTACGCGTGGTAATGAGTGGATTGTTTCACTGACTATCGCTGCTATTCTTGAGCTTTATACATCCATACGCATCCCGCAGGAAGAGGCTAAAGAACAATGATTGCATGAAAACACGAGGATGGTTTTCATAAAAAAAAGGCTATCTCTCCCAGACAGCCAATCTTTTTGTTAACCTTAAATCTAATACTATGAAAAACACATTGCAAAGTTATTCTATTCCTGGTATTAT
>QWBY01002181.1_pt1 | contig 11481 bp, 5 predicted proteins | sample 1972471 | NCBI WGS metagenome assembly QWBY01 (sample SAMN09866722, study PRJNA288562) | Human gut metagenome isolate term6_stool, whole genome shotgun sequencing... | reverse complement strand
CAGGCACAATTGTCGGCGGATTTGCCCACAACCAAGTGCTCGCTCTAAAAGATAAAATCATAGACGCGGTTAAAACAGGCGCTATAAAAAAATTTGTAGTAATGGGCGGATGCGACGGAAGACACAAAGAAAGAAACTACTACACGGAATTCGCGGAAAAACTCCCGAAAGACACCGTAATATTGACAGCAGGATGTGCAAAATATCGCTACAACAAACTTGCGCTCGGTGACATAGGGGGAATTCCAAGAGTATTGGATGCGGGACAATGCAACGACTCATACAGCTTGGCAATGATTGCACTTGCTTTAAAAGATGCATTCGGGCTTGACGACATAAACGAACTTCCGATAATCTACAACATCGCATGGTACGAACAAAAAGCTGTAATAGTGCTCCTTGCACTTCTTTCACTCGGCATAAAAAACATCCATCTCGGACCGACACTTCCGGCATTCTTGAGCGAAAACGTCGTGAACGTACTTGTAGAAAACTTCGGCATAGCACAAAGAACCACCGCCGATGAAGACATGGAAAAATTCTTTGCATAAAAATTAGATGGTTGGGTTAAAAAACTAGAAGAAGTTTAATAATAAAAAAATAATTAAAAGCGGTGCGGCAGGGCATCGCTTTTTTGGTGGGGAAGTAAAGTAAATTCATCTCGGACGGCATTGTAAATTTCAGATAATATGCGGCAGCACCTCTTAAAATCACATGTATTTTAAAAGAAGTAAATGCTGTTGACGGCTTTAAATGGTCACTCATAGACTTTATAAATAAATGGGCATGCGGCACAACTTGGAACACTGTCTCCAAAAGGACAGCCGGAATTTTGTTTGGAAAACCTTTCAATGAAGTGGAAGATATCGATGACAAAAAAAGAAATATTTGGTGCCAATCAGCGTGATCAATCATGGAAAAATATGTTTAAAAATGGTATAATTATATTATATATTCAGAAAATAAATAAAAAAATACAGAGTTTTATTTTGTATTATTTATAAAAGAGAGGGGATAATATGGCTATTGATTTTTCGAAATTGAAGTCTTCTTCTAAACAAGCATCTATAGAACCAAGAGATATTTTTATGGCATTGCCTGAAAAGGATAAAAGCTATGGGTATCCTCGTGATGTTCAAACAGAAGTTTGGAAAAAGTGGTTTGATAAACGCAATGAAAAAAACACAATAATAAAAATGAACACTGGAAGTGGAAAAACTGTTGTGGGGTTAACAATTTTACAGAGTTGTTTAAACGAAGGAAAAGGTCCTGCAGTGTATATTGTTCCAGATAATTTTTTAATGAAGCAAGTTTGTGACGAAGCAAAAAAGCTAGGAATTAGGGTTGCTTATGATAATGAAGGTGTGAAAGGTGAAGAAGATTATTATTTTAAGAATAATAAAGCAATTTTAGTGACAAATATACACAAATTAATTAATGGTAAAAGCGTGTTTGGGTTACGCTCGAGTAATAATGTTAAAATTGGTAGTATCATAATCGATGATGTACACGCTTGTTTAGATACGATAGAAAGGCAACACACAATAACTATTGATTCTAATCATGATTTATATAAAAAAATAATTTCATATGTATCTAACTATACAGAAGTCAAGGAACGTAAAAATTTTTGTGATATAAAAGATAGAAATGATCCGAGATATAGTTACTTGGTTCCATTTTGGATTTGGCAAAAAGAATGTCAAAATATATATAATAGTATTTCTGATGAAGATTATAAGGATGAACCATTCGTATTGTTTAATCTTCCATTGATGCGCGATAATTGGAAAACAGCTAATTGTGTTATTTCTGCTCGTAGGGTCGAAATTACATTAAAAGGTACTCCTATAAATAAAATATCTAGTTTTGAAGAAGCCCAACGTAGGATATTTATGAGTGCGACACTAGCGGATGATAGTGTATTTGTATCTAGTATTGGATTAAAAGAAAAAGATCTTTCAAATATCATTACACCTGAAAAGGCAAATGATATTGGTGAAAGGCTCATAATTTTTCCTAAACATTTAAATGCTAAGATAACAGATGAAGAGATAAAAAATGAAATTTATAATATTGCTAAGCAACATAATGTTGTAGTTATTGTACCATCTTTTGATAGAGCTAATTTTTGGAATGATATAAGTCCTAGTCAAATTCTTTCATCAAATGCAGATAATATACAAAGTGGTGTTGATAAATTAAAGAGTGGAGAATTCACGGGAATTACAATTCTAGTAAACAAGTATGATGGAATTGATTTACCAGATGATGCTTGCCGAATGCTTGTTGTTGATGGATTACCAAGTATATGGAGTGAGCATGATTTAGCAATACAAGGGATGAATCCAAATGACAACAGATTGTGTAGAGAACAAATTCAGAAAATTGAACAGGGAATGGGTAGAGGGGTTAGATCAAATAATGATTTCTGCTCAATAGTATTAATGGGAGAAAAACTAGCGGATGTAATTGTAAATCAACATGGTAAAGAATTTTTTAGTTCAGCAACACTAGAACAATGGAATCTTTCACAGCAACTATGGGAACAATTAATGGAATCGACACAAAGTCCTACTATAAAAAATATTTTTGATTTGACTAATTATATGTTTGAGCGTAACCCAGAGTGGATTTCTGCTAGTAAATCTAATTTATCTAATGTTGTGTACAATAAATCTGGCAATGTAGATTCTTTGATCCTTGCGATGCGGAAGGCTTTTGAAAAAGAATGCTTAGAAAATTATGAAGAAAGTTTTTCGATTATAGAGCAAGAAAAGAATAAGACAAATGATAACAAAACTAAAGGGTTATTGATGCAATTTATGGCTGAATATAAGAACTTCAGCAATCCAGTTGAGGCACAGGAAATATTACTTTCAGCAAGAAATCTTAATCCTATGGTTTTAAAACCAATTAATGGAATCCAATTTTCAAAATTAACTAGTGCAAATAATGGACAATCTAGCTCTATTATAAAATATATTGAAGAAAATGAATTAAATGCCAATGAATATATTCTACATGTATCGGCTATATTGGAAGATTTAAAATTTTCAGATAATCCTGCGAAACGATTTGAAAAAGCACTTAACGATGTAGCATCAGTTATAGGTATTGCATCCTCTCGCCCAGAAGTTCAATTTGGAGGAGAAGCTCCTGATAACTTACTAGCATTTTCAAATTCTGAATATGTAATTATTGAATGTAAGAATAGAACGACAACAGAATTAATTTCAAAGGATGACTGTGCGCAGTTACTTAGTTCGATACAATGGTTTAAGAATCATTATAATCTTAGAGAAAAATATATTCCAATTATGATTCATAATAGTGATACTTTCCGAACTGAGGCATCACCTAGTCCAGACATGAGAATTATGACACCTGAATTATTGGACGAATTCTCACGAGCAATAAGAAGGTTTGCAGAAGGGGTTGTCAAAAATGGAGTCTATGGGAATAACAAAGAAGTTGAAAAATTATTAAATTTATTCAGTCTAAATGGTAATCAGATAATTCAACAATATACAAAGCCATTTAGAAAAAATAAATAACTTTTAAATTTTGCATCTATAAAATTTTATAGGGACATTTTTAAAAAATTTCATACATCCGGTTACCAAGAAGGATAAATTTTCACTATTAAAGTGTAGGGGGAAATTTATCCTTTTTGCTTTGGAGGTAGTAGAAAAAGTTTATTCCGTTATTAAGCAAAGAATCCTACATAGCGGATAGCTAATTGATCTTTGACAACTGAATAGACCAAGGTGTGATGTTATCAATTTGTGGAGAATTGTAAAATGTGATTTAATGAATTTAATTTTGGTTATAATTTGAAAACAAAAACATGTTCTAGTATAATATATATAAAGAATCATATAACAAATGGAGGACATCATGGCAGCATCAAAAAATATTAATTATTTTTTAATTGACGGGAAATCAGATGGAAGGATTAAATGCACTATTCAAAATTGGATAGGACTATTTTATAAAGTTCCTAGAACTTATCTTGATGAGTGTAAAAATAGTGGAGGAGTTCTTGATGGAAAATTGATTAAAGATTATTTGTTTAATAATCCTTCATATGCCGCAACATTTGTTTTAGGTAAGAGTTCTAACGGAAGAACAGAATGGAAAGATAAAGATGGAGTAACATTAAAAGAAATTGAGGAAAAAGAAATAGATGGGTAAAATTAGTATTTAAACTTAACATATATAAATTTCTTTGAATTTTAGAGTGTCTATATATAAAAAGAACGATAATACTAATATGATTTTGATTGTTTTAAATTAAACAAACATTCAAATAAAATAATGATTTATAATAATTTAAATATTTTGGTTTAACAATTTTAATAATTTTACATAACTAAATGTTTAATAATTTTTAAATATATGATACAATTAAAGAAGAATAAGATTATATTATAATGAAAAACATGATTTATAAATTCATATTCTTTTAGTTAGGAAATTACATAAATTTAAATAATAGGAGGTGATCTGATGGCTTTTACAATAGATGTAGATGAATTAAAGTGGGATAAGGATGTTTTAAATATTTTACTTTTAGACAGGACGACAAATAGAAACATTATTTGGGGTACTGATGATTATGAAGAGTTGGGAGATGAGTATAATTCTCATTTTCCTATTTTAATTGAACATATAACAGGAATAAATTCTAGTATAATTAAACCTAGAGTTCTAAAGTCTAAAGAAAGTCGTGGTACTAGAACAAAAGATAAGGCTGAAGTTTTTACTCCAAGCTGGATTTGCAACGCACAAAACAATTTAGTTGATAACTCATGGTTCGATAGAAATAATGTATTTAATATTGAAAAAGATTGTACATGGATTACAGTAAAAGAAAAAATTAAGTTTCCGAATAAAAAAAATAGAACCTGGAAAGACTACGTCAATGATAGACGCCTTGAAATAACATGTGGGGAAGCACCTTATTTAGTAAGCAGATATGATACAGTTTCGGGGGATTTAATTGACATTTTTAATAGAATCGGTTTATTAGATAGAAAATTACGTATAGTCAATGAAAATACAAACTCTGAGGAAGAATGGATTAAGTGGACAGAAAGATCTTTTCAAAGTATTTATGCTTTTGAATTTCAAGGGGACAGTCTACTTATTGCAAGAGAAAATTTATTGGCAACGTATTGTGATTATATGAAAGAAAAACTTTATAGAGAGCCTAATAAGAAAGAATTATTAAGAATAGCAACAATAATTTCATGGAACTTGTGGCAAATGGATGGATTGACATACACTATTCCTTTTCAAAAGACGAAAGATCCTAATTTTCAATTAAGCCTTTTTAGTACTGAAGAAAAGCAAAATAGTTATTGTAAAGTTAAAGATTGGAGAGCTCAAAAAATTATACTTTTTAAAGATTTATTAAATGGAGGAGAAGATAATGAGTAATCTTAAAATTAATTCTATAGAAATACTGGATAATATTATTTTTGGAAGAGTAGAACCTCATATCTATGCATTTACAACAAATACAGTACCAAATTATTTAAAGGTTGGCGATACATATAGACCAGTATCAAAAAGATTAAACGAATGGAGAGAATTTTTCCCAGAACTTGAAAAACAATATGAGAATAAAGCTACAATTGATGAAGAAACTTATTTTAGAGATTATTCCATTCATCAATATCTTGAAAATGATTTAAATAAACAAAGATTAAAGCCAGGTGATTTGGAAAATGGTATTTATTATAGTAGAGAATTTTTTAAAGATACTCAAATACTGGATATTGATAATGCTATTGAAGATATAAAGGAAAATTATAAAGATAACTCGAGTAAGTATGAATATTATAGTTCTAATAATAGATTACCTCAGACATATCATTATCAAAGAGGCGGAAATTGGGATTTAAGGCCAAATCAAAAAGCTGCTGTAGATAGCTTTACTAAGGCTGTTAAAAATGGGCGAAGAAATCTTTTAATGTATGCAGTTATGCGTTTTGGAAAGTCATTTACATCACTTTGCTGTGCTTTAAAAATGAATGCTAAAACTGTCCTAGTTGTATCAGCTAAGGCGGATGTTAAAGATGAATGGAAAAAAACGGTTGAAAGTGCAGGGAACTTTTTCGAGTATGTATTCTTAGAATCATCTGATTTACTGGCTAATGAGAATGTAATATCAGAAAAACATTCAGAAGGAAAGAAAGTAGTTATATTTCTAACTCTTCAAGATCTTCAAGGGGATAACATTAAAGATAAACATAAGGAACTTTTTGGAGAACAAATTGACCTTCTTATTGTTGATGAAACACATTTTGGAGCAAGAGCAGAATCTTTTGGAAAGATTTTAAAGAATGCTGGTTATGATAAGACTGACGAAAAGAACATCAGTAAACTTGAAGATGAAAATATAGATTTAGTAGACGCAGATGTTGAGATTAAAAAAATTAACGCAAAAATAAGACTTCACCTATCAGGAACACCTTATCGTATTTTGATGGGAAGCGAATTTGAAAAAGAGGACATTGTTTCCTTTGTTCAGTTCTCAGATATTGTAAAAGAACAAGAAGAGTGGGATAAAAAATATCTTAATAATGATGATGTGAATGAGTGGGATAATCCATATTATGGTTTTCCTCAAATGGTTCGCTTTGCCTTTAATCCAAACAAATCATCTCGTGAAAAAATGGAAGCTTTGAGAAAAAGTGGAGTTAGCTTTGCTTTTTCAAAATTACTTGAACCGATTTCTATAAAAAAAGATGCAATTAATCAAGGGCACAAGAAGTTTATTAATGAGCCTGAAATTCTCGATTTACTTAAGGTTATTGATGGAAGTAAAGAAGATGAAGAACTATTAGGCTTCCTAGACTATGATAAAATAAAAGAAGGCAAGATGTGTAGACATATGGTTATGGTTTTACCTTATTGTGCTTCTTGCGATGCCATGGAAGAGCTTATTAGAACAAATAAAGATACATTTAAGAACTTGGGAGAATATGAAATTATAAATATTTCAGGTGTAGAAGCTAGAAGGGAATATAGTAAGTCTGATGATATTAAGAGAAAAATCAAAGAGTGTGAAGAACAAAATCAAAAAACATTAACGCTAACGGTAAATAGAATGCTAACAGGCTCTACTGTAGAACAATGGGATACTATGCTTTATTTTAAAGATACAGCTTCCCCTCAAGAATATGACCAATCTATTTTTAGGTTGCAAAATCAATATGTTAGAACCTTATCTAGTGAAAAAGGATTTATCAAAGAGAATTTGAAACCGCAGACTTTGTTAGTGGATTTTGATCCGAATAGATTGTTTAGAATGCAGGAGCAAAAGTCTCTTATTTACAATGTAAATACAGAAGAAAATGGAAACAGTAAGCTGAAAGAAAGAATTGCGGAGGAGCTTCGTATTTCTCCGATTATTATGATGAATAATAAAAAAATAAAACAAGTAGAGGCTACGAATATTTTAGAGGCAGTAAGTGAATATAACAATCAAAGAAGTGTTTCAGATGAGGTAGTGGATATACCTGTTGATTTAGCTCTTTTAAATGATGCTGATATACGAAAGGTTATAGAAGTTCAAGCCGAGTTTAATTCAAAGCAAGGATTAACCATTGATCCAAATCAAGGTGATGGTGAAGATTTTGATCTAGAAGAGCCAAAAGATGATAAAAAAGATAGTGGTGATCAAAAAGATACACCAACTGAAGATTATACTGAAACAAAAACAGATGATGAGGTTAAAAAACTAGAAAGTCAAATTAAGACATACTATCAAAGATTACTTTTTTATTCTTTCTTAACAAAGGACAAGGTTTCATCTTTAGATGATATTTTGAATACATTTGACAAATTTGACAACCAAAGAATTGCAAGAAACCTCTATTTGGAGAAAGGTGTATTGCAAAAGATTAGCGACAGGATGGATCCATTTAAGAGAAGTAGTTTGGATTATAAAATTCAAAACATCTCTAGGCTTGCCTCAGATGAATGTGTTGCACCTCTTGATAGAGCGATGACCTCAATTAAAAGATTTAATCGAATGTCAGAATCTGAAGTTATCACGCCTTCAAAAGTTTGTGATGAGATGGTAGCATTACTACCAGAAGACGGCTTAAGAGAAATAGTAGATAATAAAGACAAGTTACTTGATATTGCAAGCAAATCAGGAGAATATGCTGTATCTTTATATAGGAGATTAACAACAGAACTTGGATATTCCCACGAAGATGTAGAAGATATTATTTATTCAATTCCTACATCATCTATAGCTTATGAATTTACAAGAAGATTTTATGAAATATTGAATTTGAATGTAGATAATATAGCTAGTGGCTTTAATGCATATGATTTGATTGAAGTAAAAGATGAAAATGGAGAAGTAGACAACACAAAAATTAATAGTTTGCTTAAACAAGACAAAACATTTAGTGAAATTACTTTAAAAGATGAGATAAAGGTAGGTGATAGAAAAGTGAGATTTGGAGCAATTGTTGGGAATCCACCGTATCAAGAAATTATTAGTAAATCTAAAGGAAATAAATCATTAGGAAAACAACTTTTTCCAAACTATATAAAATTATCAATGGATATTACAGATGTATATGCAACATTAATAACTCCATCAAAGTGGTTCACTGCAGATGCACAAGACAATTCTTTTCCTAAGCTAAGAGAATATGCAAAGAGAAACAATCATTTTAAAAAAATAAAAACGATGGCTAATGGTGCATCTGTTTTTGAAGGAACAGAGCTAGGATCAGTAAATTATTTTTTATTTGAAAAACAATATACTGGAAATACTGAATTTATTCATGATAAAGAAGAAAATAGTGCATATAGACCATTATTTGAAGAAGATATGGAACAAATAATATCTATGAATTCTATGGTATCCATACTGAATAAAGTCAGAAATCATGAAGGTTTTGATACATTGATGACAATTACAAAAGGAAGAAATGCTTTTGGTATTACAGGCAAGGAGGCTACTGGCAAGACTTCTGAAACCTATTTTGATGGTTCATATTCAGTAAGGTGTTCTTATGAGAGGATAAGATACACAAAAGAAGAAGAAATCACAAAGAATAAAGAACTAGCTAACAGATATAAAGTGTTTATGTCTAAGGCTAACGGTGCTGCCGGTATTTTAGGTGAGAAAGACGAAGTCGCAATATTAGGAAAGCCATATATTGGTTCTAATCGTTCCGTTTGCACAGATTCTTTAATTCCTATTGGAGATTTTTCAACAGAACAAGAGGCTATTAATCTATCTAAATATTTATTAACTAGATTTTTAAGATTTATGGTTGGCATTCTAAAATCATCTCAAAATATTTACCAAATTGTATATAAATTTGTGCCAATGCAAGACTTTACTAATCAGTCTGATATTGATTGGGAAAATACTATCGATGAAATAGATGAACAGTTATTTGATAAGTATGGTTTATCAAATGAAGAAAGAGAATATATAAAATCTTCGATAAAAAAGATGTAAATGAATTACTAATAAAGTGAAGGAGAAATTGATTTGGGTAGTATATCAGGAGTTACCAAAAGAGATATTATTGATTTATTTAAAAATGGAATAAAAGAAGATAATGGTTTTAAAGTAGAAACTATATACTACCCATATTATGGTCGATTTGAAATTGTTGATTTTCTTAATAGAATATACAGGCTTGACTTAATGGAAAGTAAAGATTCTAGACTTGAAAATGCTGAACAAGAGATAGCAAGGCACACATACAATGGAGATTATCCAGATGATTGGGTTTTTGGAGATGAAAGATTTAATCTGACAAATGGTGATGATAGTTTTATTTTAAACTTTTTATGTGAGGTATTTCACCCTGAAGTAAGGGATGAAAGAAAAGCTTGGAAGATATATTTAGACAAAATAAATAGATTGCTAAAGGAAGATGGATATGAACTTGTAGCTATAAGTAAGATATCTGGAAGAGACCTTTTTAGTTGGAGAAGATATATTAAAAGGCCTGATATGTACATTCCTTTTTCTGAAAGAAATAAAGATTTAATACATAGAAGAAAAATTAGCATTCAAATCCCTAACTCAGTTAGACATAAGTTGTTCAAAGTTATGGAAGAATACGATGAAGTATTTTATTTTACTGATGAGACTAATTGGAATTATACAAAATCGTGTACTGATCTTATTTTAGACGATATTAATAAATTTTATAAACCAAAACGTTATGAAAAAGGAAATTTAATAGATGTAAATAGTTTTAACGAGTTTCAAGAAGGAACATCACCATTTGTGGTATTTGATGTTATTGAAAGTTTTAATAGACATAGCACAAACTCTGAGAAGTTTGGAATTGAAATTAATACTATCTTTAAATTAAATAATATCGATGTGGAATTAATAGGGGGAGAAATACATTCACTTATAAGTAAGACGCTATTATTAGATCCAAAGTTAAAAATTAATGAAATAGGATTAGAAGAGTTAATTAGGACTGCTGAAGAATTATATATTAACGGTAAATATTCGTATGCTGTTGAAAAGCTTTGGGATGCTTTTGAAAGAGTGAAAACATACTATTATCCAACATTAAATAAAAAACAATCAGTTGACAAAATAGTTGATGAATTAAGTTGTGGGAATATAGATATTAGAAGAATGTTCAATGATGAATTTAGAATATTAACAGATATAGGTAATAGCTATCGTATAAGGCATCATGAAAAAAACAAAATAGATATTACTGATGATTTACATTATGAGTATTTTTATAAAAGATGTTTAGCTTTACTTTCAGTAGTGATAAAAAAAATATAAAGAACAAGGAGATGGAGTATATTACCTCTCTATCTCCTTTTCCAAATATTTGTGATAATTTTTTCTGATTGAATACAGGGTTTTCAGAATAGAGTTTGTTGAAGAATACTCTTGCATAAGGGTGTTATTTTTTTCTTGCAATTTATCGAGTTTTGTTAATATTTCTTTTGTATGGGATTGTTTTCTATAGTTCTCTAAGAACTCTTTAGCGGCTATTTTATAGACGTAAATTTCACTATAATATTCTTCTTTAAATTGTTTATATTCAGGATTTTTCTTATAAAAGATAAAAATGATTTAAGAGTGTTATTAGTAAATAGAATTGTCCCGAAAAGAATACAGTATTCGGGACGGAGTTATGAGCGAGAAGAGTTTTTCGCTCTTTTTTATTATTCACATTGTTTTATAAAACTATGAATGTTATAATTTATATAAATACAATTTTGACTTAATAGATAGAGAGGTGTTTTATGATTATTGAGGTTTGTGTTGATTCATTGGAATCTGCGGTTACGGCGATTAAGGCGGGGGCGGATCAGGTGGAGCTTGTTTCTTTGACTGAGGTTGGGGGGATTACTCCGTCGATCGGGCTTTTGGAGGCGGTCCTCGAGAGGGGGATCACGACTATGGCGATGGTTAGGCCGCGCGCTGCGGGTTTTTGTTATTCG
>QWBY01002179.1_pt1 | contig 11486 bp, 6 predicted proteins | sample 1972471 | NCBI WGS metagenome assembly QWBY01 (sample SAMN09866722, study PRJNA288562) | Human gut metagenome isolate term6_stool, whole genome shotgun sequencing... | reverse complement strand
TACAATCATATTAATGGCACCTATGCTTCTGAGAATACAGACTTGCTGTCCACTTTATTGCGTGATGAGTGGAATTTCGAGGGTATGGTGGTAACTGACTGGTTTGGAGGGAAGGATGCCGTGGCTCAGATGATAGCAGGTAATGATATGCTCCAACCGGGAAGGGCTAACCAGTATGATATGATTATCGAAGGGGTGAAATCCGGAAAATTGGATGAATCCATACTGAATCGTAATGTGAAGCGTGTTCTTGAACTTATTCTCCAAACTCCTCATTTTAAAGAATACAAATATTCCAATAAACCTGATTTGAAGGCGCACGCAGCAGTTACCCGCCAGTCAGCGACTGAAGGAATGGTTTTGTTGAAGAATAATAACGAAACCTTGCCATTTGAAAGGAAGGTCAGAAATATAGCTCTTTTCGGGTGTACTTCCTATGATTTCATAGCAGGAGGTACCGGCTCAGGTAATGTGAATCGTGCCTATACAGTCTCATTATTGGATGGTTTGAAGAATGCTGGATACCAGATAGATGAAGCATTGAAGGCCGATTATGAACAGTATATTGAGGCCGAGAATAAGAAAAATACTCCTGACTCGTCTCAGCCTTTCTCCAGATTTATGCCGGTACCTCGCCCGACAGAACTTATCCCTACTACAAAGGTGTTGTCAGAACAAGTTGCTAAAGCGGATGTTGCATTGGTTACGCTGGGACGTACTTCCGGTGAATTTGTAGACCGTAATGTCAGTGATTTTGAACTGAGTGAGGAAGAATTGCAACTGCTGAAGTCCGTCAGCCAAGCTTTCCATGCTGCTGGGAAGAAAGTGGTGGTGGTATTGAATATCGGAGGTGTAATCGAAACAGCTTCTTGGAAAAAACTACCGGATGCTATTTTGCTGGCTTGGCAGGCAGGACAGGAGGGTGGAAATAGTGTGACGGATGTGTTGAGCGGTAAGGTATCTCCATCGGGTAAGTTGACAATGACTTTCCCGAACAAGTTGATGGACGTTGCTTCTTCGACCAATTTTCCTATGGATGCTAGGGCTAATACAGATGTGAGGAATAAGGAGGACAAAAGCTCTTCAGTGAAGAATGTAGACTATACGGATTATGAAGAAGATATTTTTGTCGGTTATCGCTATTTCGATAGTTTCGGAAAGCAAGTGTCTTATCCTTTCGGCTATGGTCTTTCGTATACAACATTCGAGTATGTCAATCCGTCTGTCAAAGTTGATAATGGTATATATTCTGTTTCTATTGATGTGAAGAATGTTGGTAAGTTTGCAGGGAAAGAGGTTGTTCAGCTTTATGTCTCCGCTCCCAATAGGTTTCAGATGAACAAACCGGAAAAAGAACTTAAAGCTTTTACCAAAACTAAGGAATTGAGGCCAGGTGAGACTGTTACTGCCACTTTGAAACTGAACACTACGGATTTGGCTTCTTATGATGAAGCTTCTTCTTCATGGGTAGTGGATGCTGGAAATTATAAGTTTTTGATTGGAACCTCTTCCAAGGATATTAAGGCTGTACTTGATGTTGATGTGGTATCAGTTGTGGAAAAAACAAATGACATATTGAAACCACAAGAGACTGTTAATACGATAAAACGCTGAAGGTGAGTATAATATTATTCTTGGTTGTGATTAGGTTGATTTGTAGTGCTTAGGTAAATTAATTGTAATTGGGTAAAATTGGGAAAGAAGCTGCCTCGGAGTTATGAGGTAGCTTCTTCTTTTATTTGGTAATAAGATAAATTAATACCCTCCGTGTCCTACTTACGATATAAATCCCTATCTTTGTGGCGCTTTTTAGCTGAAAATAAGATTCAAATTAATTTAGATACAACAGAAAATGGCACAAGAAGACGTTTTTAAGAAACTCGTATCACACTGTAAGGAATATGGTTTTGTGTTCCCTTCCAGCGAGATTTATGATGGACTGGGAGCTGTGTATGACTATGGTCAGATGGGTGTGGAACTGAAAAATAACATCAAGCAATACTGGTGGCAGAGTATGGTGCTGCTGCACGAAAATATTGTCGGTATCGACTCAGCAATCTTTATGCACCCCACCATCTGGAAAGCCAGCGGACACGTAGATGCTTTCAATGACCCTTTGATTGACAACCGCGATTCCAAGAAACGTTATCGTGCCGATGTGTTGATAGAGGACCAGCTTGCTAAGTACGATGACAAGATAAACAAAGAAGTGGCCAAAGCTGCCAAGCGTTTTGGTGAGGCTTTCGATGAGGCTCAGTTCCGCAGTACCAACGGTCGTGTGCTGGAACACCAGGCCAAACGTGATGCCTTGCATGAACGTTTTTCCAAGGCTTTGAACGATAATAATCTGGACGAACTCCGTCAGATTATCCTTGACGAAGAAATCGTTTGCCCTATCAGTGGCACAAAGAACTGGACAGAGGTACGCCAGTTCAATCTGATGTTCTCAACTGAAATGGGCTCTACCGCCGATGGTGCCATGAAGATATACCTTCGCCCGGAAACGGCACAAGGTATCTTCGTAAATTACCTTAATGTACAGAAAACCGGTCGCATGAAGATTCCTTTCGGTATCGCCCAGATTGGTAAGGCTTTCCGTAACGAAATTGTAGCCCGCCAGTTCATCTTCCGTATGCGCGAGTTCGAGCAGATGGAAATGCAGTTCTTTGTGAAGCCGGGTACAGAGCTTGACTGGTTCAAGAGTTGGAAGGCTACTCGCCTGAAATGGCACAAGGCGCTGGGCTTCGGTGATGACCATTACCGTTATCACGACCACGACAAACTGGCCCACTACGCTAATGCTGCTACAGACATCGAGTTCTTGATGCCTTTCGGTTTCAAGGAAGTAGAGGGTATTCACAGCCGTACAAATTTCGACTTGTCCCAGCATGAGAAGTTCTCCGGCAAGAACATCAAGTATTTCGATCCGGAAACCAACGAAAGCTATACCCCGTATGTCATCGAGACTAGTATCGGTGTAGACCGCATGTTCCTCAGCATCATGTCTGCTTCCTACTGTGAAGAGACGTTGGATAGCGGTGAATCCCGTGTTGTCTTGAAGTTGCCTGCTGCACTGGCACCGGTGAAACTGGCCGTAATGCCGTTGGTAAAGAAAGATGGTCTGCCCGAAAAAGCGCGCGAAATCATTGACAATCTGAAGTTCCACTTCCATTGTCAGTATGATGAGAAAGATTCTATTGGTAAGCGTTACCGCCGCCAGGATGCCATTGGTACTCCGTACTGTGTCACCGTGGATCATCAGACTTTGGAAGATAACTGTGTGACACTGCGTAATCGTGACACCATGCAGCAAGAGCGCGTGGCTATCTCTGAACTGAATAATATTATTGCAGACCGTGTAAGCATCACATCGTTGCTGAAAACCTTGCAATAAAGCGGTTATGGAATAGACCGGTGCGTGAACAAACTGAAATAGTAAATAGTAAAATAGTAAAATAGTAAATGAAAAAGTCCCTTTTGTTTTTGCCTTTCTTGCTGTTGCTGGTGGGTGCTTTTATCTCTTGTGAAGAAGTGGAAGAGGCTGGAAAGTATGATAATTGGAGAGAACGCGGCGAGGCTTTTGTTGACTCGATAAAAAGGCTGACTGGCGAGAATTATGTCGCCACAGCAGAGCAGGCCGATGCTATGGAACTCGGGAAACTGTATGCCATACAGACGACTGCAAGCACTTCTGAAGGTGCTCAGTATGTCTATTGCAAGAAGCTTGTGAAGAATGAGACGGGTGAACGCCCGTTGTATACGGGTTATCATTCAAAGGTGAATGCTTATTATTATGGGACTTATGTGAATGGCGAAGAATTCGACGGTTGCTTTGACGGTTATAGTGCTATTGACCGCGATATACCTATTCCTCCGGTAAAAGAACCTACGGTTTTTGATTCATTCGTGGATTTTGAAGTTTCGGGTGTCGTTGCCGGTTGGGCAGCTGCCTTGCAGCTTATGCGGATGGGTGAGCGGTGGATGTTGTATATCCCTTATCAAAGCGGATATGGTATAAATGATTATACTGCTCCTTATTCTACAAATACAATCCCCGGAGGCTCTCTGTTGACGTTTGACTTGCAACTGGTTAGCTTTGCCGAATGAGATAAAAGAGGGTGTGTGCCGAAACGCCCCGAATATAAGAATTCCCCCTGCTATAGATGTCTATGGCAGGGGGAATCTAGTTAATGGAGAGATGTCTTCTTTAGCCTGTTGGTAGTGTGGCAGACGTTCGGAGACTGGTTCGTTTTATATTTTCTTCTTAATGGCCTTTACCCAGATTTTGTATCCATCCTCATTCAAATGCAGTCCGTCACCGGTCAACTCACTGCGTAGTACATTTGTTCCCTTCTCTGTAAATAGTGGAAAAAGATTGATATAGGCAATGCCTTCCTCTTTGGCAAACGCCTCCAGACGGGAGTTGATTTCAGGAACCATATCTGTCTTTCCAGTCAGTTTTTTGTATCGGCCGAAACTTTCATTGAAAGGGAGTAGGCTTTGTAGGTAGAGTTTTGTGTCGGGAGATTCTTTCCGGATGCGTTCCACCGTCATGCGAATCATGTCTACAATACTGTCTGGTGCCAAGTCATGGGAAATGTCATTGACTCCGATAAGCAGGAACAGCTTGGCGGGATGTCCGGGAAGTATCTGATGCAGGCGGTCATAGATACCCATCACTTCATCACCGATGATGCCGCGATTACGTACATTCTTCTTACCAAGACGGGCAGACCAGTCACCGCCACCTTCAGTCAGGCTATTGCCAAGCATGACGATGTCCTTGCTTGTAATGGCAGGCTCATCCATAAACTGTAGGAAACGTTTGTAGTAATGGTCTGTATAAATACGCGGAATGGGGTAGATGGAAGCCGCCACAGCGTTGGCAACCAATGAACGCAGGCGAACTACGCTGTGTCCGTCTTCCGGATGTACGGCGTTGATAAGGAGTATGACGGAAGTGTCATTGTCCGGATCGATAATGATGGAGGTACCCGTGTAGCCGGTATGCCCATAGGTATTAGGACCAAACAAATCTCCATTGTTGGAGGCATAGGCTGTAAAATTATCCCAACCGAGAGTGCGTCCCAGACTGGCGGTAGTGCGTGGCACAGTACGCATGGCTTTTACACCCAGCGGACTCAGGATGCGGCGTCCGTTCCATTCACCTCCGTTTTGCAGGGCTGCGCAGAGTATGGCAATATCATCAGCACAAGAGAATACTCCTGCATTACCGCTGATACCTCCGTTCATGACACGTGCCAGCGGGTCATGAACTTGTCCGCAGAGAACTTGTCCATTAGGTTGCTTTTCAGTGGGGGCAATGTTATTCAATTGAGAATTGCGAATTGAAAATTGAGAATTGGCTACGTTGTTTTCCTTGTGTCCTTGTTTTCTCGTTCCTTTGTCAACTATCGTAATCCAGTTACCATCCTTATCACGTTGGCAAGGCAGATAGTCGGTATGCTCCATGCCGAGTACATCAAATAGGTTTTCACGTGCAAAGTCACGCAGGCTCTGTCCGCTTATAGTCTCGATAATGTGCTGCAAAGTGATGAAGTTGAGGCAACTGTATTGAAAATCAGTCTGCGGCTTGAAGTCGCGTTTACAAGTAGCAATATATTTCATAAGCCCATCAGGATTGGGAGAACCGTACTGCTTTTCTAGCTCGGCTACCGGTGCATAGGGAGGAAGACCGGAAGTGTGTGTCATCAAATCGGCAATGCGGATTACCTTTTTCTCTTTGCCGTCTTCGCTTTCCCAATTCTTGAAATGGGGTATGTAGAGGCTGACGGGGTCCAGCATACGGAGCTTGCCGCGTTCTGCCAGTATCATCGTACATACGGCGGTCGACATGGATTTGCTGCAAGATGCCATATCAAAGATAGTATTGGCAGTCATAGGCTCCACATTGGGATAAATACGCTTGTTGCCGTAAGCTTTCAGATAGGCCATCTTGCCGTTACGTACTACAGCAAGTACGGCACCGGGAATATCCTTGTTGGAGATGGCTGTTTCAATCGCTTCGTCAGCATACATCAACTTGCGTGAGTCCATTCCCACTTGTTCAGGGGCTACGCGTTGCAAGGGTTGCGCGGTGGCAGCTTGCAGACAAAGAGAAAAGAGAAAAAAATATATTGCTTTCATAATAAAGGAATTTAAGAGTGAGTAATAGCTAAATCCGGTACGCATCCACTGCCTTTTTCACCGAACCGTGCATCAACAGCAGCGCCTTGGCTTTGCCATAGTCCAGTCCGAGTTCCTCTACAATCATACGGGTACCACGGTCCACAAGCTTTTTGTTACTGAGTTGCATATTCACCATTTTGTTGCCTTTCACGCGTCCCAACTGTATCATGACGGAAGTGGTAATCATATTCAGTATCATTTTCTGTCCTGTTCCCGATTTCATGCGTGAGCTTCCCGTCACATATTCAGGTCCTACAATCATTTCGATGGCTACATCTGCCTCTGCTGCCATTGGAGAGTCCGGGTTGCTGGTGATACAGCCGGTCAGTATGCCGTGTTCGCGTGCCTCGTGCATGGCACCAATCACGTAGGGGGTGGTACCGGATGCAGCAATACCGATGACCGTATCCTTATCTGTAATATTGCGTTCCGTCAACTCTTCCCAACCGCGGTGAATGTCATCTTCGGCATTCTCTACCGGATTTCTCAATGCAGTGTCACCACCGGCAATCAAGCCGATAACCAGCGTGGGGGGCATACCGAAAGTCGGTGGAATTTCCGAAGCGTCGAGTACGCCCAGACGTCCACTGGTACCCGCACCCATGTAGAAGATGCGTCCGCCTTGTTTCATGCGGGGCACAATCTGGGTTACCAACTTTTCTATTTGAGGGATTGCCCTCTGTACGGCAAGCGCCACTTTCTGGTCTTCGGTATTGATGTCTTCCAGAATTTCACGGACTGATTTCTTTTCCAAGTCATTGTAGAGCGATGGTTGCTCTGAGATTTTTACGAACATAAGGCTATTTACTATTTGACGATTTACTATTTACGATTTGTCACTTTCAGTTGTGATATTTGATGAGTCCTTCCATGGGGCTCTTGATGATTGCACCCAGTTGGATACCCATTTCTTTGGCAGCTTCTGCCAGAACTTCCTTGTAATAGAAGGCTACGGAACCGATGAAATGTACTTTTTGATGCTGATAGTCTTCATATTGCATGACATTGCGTTTAAGGAATGCCTTAAAGCTGTTCAGTACCAGAGCGCGTACACAAGGTTCACCCAGATTCTGTGCAAGAAATGGTGACAAGCTTGCCAGGAAACGGTTGGGGAAAGGTTTACGGTAGACACGGTCGATGATATCAGCAGGTGTCAGGTCGAACTGTTTGAGGAATTTCTCTTTCAGCTCGGGTGTCATCTGATTTTTCAAGATATCGCCTACCAACAGTTTGCCCAAGCAGGCTCCGCTGCCTTCGTCTCCCAAGATGAATCCCAGAGGAGATACATTGGTGACAATGCTTTTTCCGTCATAATAACATGAGTTGGAGCCGGTCCCCATGATGCAGGCAATGCCTGAGTCATGTCCGCAGAGGCCACGTGCGGCAGCCAGCATATCGGTATTGACTTCCACTTCATTTTTCACACTGAGGTGTTTGGTTATGGCACGGTGCACCATACTTATCTTGTCGGGAAATCCGCATCCTGCACCATAAAAGTATACGGCATCCAGTTCACTTGTTTTCAGCTGAGGTAATAGCGCTGTTGCTATTTCATTACTGATCTCCTCTTCCGACTGAAAGAAAGGGTTCGTACCTTTCGTGAATATCTGTTGGAGAAGTACTCCATTCTCTACAACACACCAATCGGTTTTTGTAGAGCCACTGTCTGCTATTAGAATCATATAAATAATGTTTAATGATTAGGGATTAGGGGTTAGTGATTAAGGATTAGTGATTAATGGTAGGTGATACTGTTTCTTAATTATAGGCAACGTATTAATCACTAATCCTTAATCACTAACCCCTAATCCTTATATTTTGATATATATTTTTCGTTTGTACAACTGGTAGCCGATACACCAGTTAATGGCGATAAACAGCAGGGCAAAGGCAAGGGAACCGGCGGTTTCACCGAAAACGGGCATGAGGACTATATTGTATAAGAATCCGTGTATGCTGATGCTGCTGTCTCCCCACGGGAAACTGATACTACCGAAAAGTATGCTAAGTACGCCGCCCAATACATACATGAACAGCGGATTCACACCGAATGCCTCGAAAAACATGCTCCACTTCTTATAGCCTTTCACATCAATAATCCAGATAAGCAATGCCAGAAAACTGGATGCCAGTCCGCAAGTGACGAGTACGTAGGTAGGAGACCATATTTTCTTGTTGATGGGGCAACCGTAGCTTAGCAGGAAACCGGAGAAAGTAAGGATAACACCTACCAGAAACAGTGTGATAAGCTGCGAATTGAGAAATGAGGCACGGTCTTCCGACTTGTTGCCATCCAGCATCAGCCGCCCTACACAGAAGCCCAGCAACACATGTGCAATGGCAGGAATGGTGCTTAACAAACCTTCGGGATCTATGCCGTTATCCTTGTACATGTGTGCAGGGGTCAGGATGGCACGGTCTACCACGGAAAGAATGTTTGTTTCATTATAGGCGAAACCGTTGCCGCACATCAACAGTATGAAGTAGCCTGTCAATAGGCCGGCTATCAGATAAGGTATATGTTTATGCTTCATGGTTAGTGCAATGATGGAGGCTGCTCCGTAGCAAAGGGCCAGCCGTTGCATGACACCCAGGATACGGATACGGTCGAATGTCCAGACGGAAGCCCATAGCTTCTCTCCGAAACTGAGGTCGTCCGGAGCGGAGACCCAGTAATAGCAGAAACGCGAGAACCAGCCGATAGCCATGCCTATAAGGAAAATGACGATGGTGCGTTTCAGTATCTTCATGCCGGCGGCGTGGCTGAACTCGAAGTTGTATTTCTTCAGGGAAATGTATGTGGAAATTCCCATGATAAACATGAAGAAGGGAAAGACGAGGTCGGTGGGGGTCAGACCGTTCCACTCTGCATGCCGCAAGGGGGCATAGATATGTCCCCACGAACCGGGGTTGTTTACCATAATCATACCTGCGATGGTGACACCACGGAGAATGTCGAGTGCAAGGATGCGTTTACTTACTTTTGTACTGTTCATTGTAATATTTGTGTGTTAAGTTAATTATCAATCCTAATTATCAGCTGCCTTTGTACATTCGTCTACCAGATAGGCAATGGATACATAGGGGATACCTGAGTTTGTTGTCAATCCGATTTCACAAGTACGGCTGTTAGAGTAGCCTATATTCACTCCGGACGCTTCTATTTGCGGGCGGAGTTTGCGTAGGGCGTACGAGTTCAGCTCAGGATAGGTGAATCCCCGGTCTCCGGCAAAACCGCAGCAACCTACTTCTTCCGGCACGATGACTTTACTGGAGCAAAGGCGTGCAAGGGCTATAATGGTATCTGCCAGTCCCATTTTCCGCATGGAGCAGGTGATGTGGATTGCTACGGGGCGGTTAATAGGTGTGAAAATCAGCTTCTCACGTAAGAATGTATAGATGAATTCTGCAGGTTCATACAGTTTCATCTTCTTGATACATTCGCGCATGCGGTGCAGACAAGGGCTTTGGTCACAGAGGACGGGGTATTTGCCTTGTTCGCTGGCTTCCCAAAGTGCGGCCTCCAGTTCGGCTGTCTTGCGATCGGCAATGTCCAGCATCCCTTTACTTTCCCAAATGGTGCCACAGCAAAGCTTGTCCATATCTTTCGGGAAGATGATTTCGTAACCGGCTTTTTGCAACAAGGACACCATTTTATTTACCAATGGCTGCTCTACGGGAGACTTCTTTGCCAGACCCATAGTCTGGTTGATGCAGCTGGGGAAGTAGACGACTTTGTAGTTACGAGTTACAGAGCTACGAGCTACAAGTGCTGCGCTATTATGCTGCATAGTGCTTGTAGCTTGTAACTCCGTAGCTTGTAACTGATAACTTTTCGGCATAGCCGGCGTCCATAGAGGTATGCCTAATGCATTGTGCAGCCCCTTGGTAATGCCGCTCATCGCCTTTGTCCCTAATAGTGAATGTCCGAAGTTGGCTAAGGACAATACGGGACGCAGTGCACTCTTGACACCAGCGAAATGATTGGCGACAAAGTCTCCGGCTTTGTATCCCAGACTGCCTTTGGGTAATGCTTCCTGGCGGATTATATGGGTAAGGTCGCCCGTATTGATACCCATCGGGCACGACATGGAGCAGAGGCCGTCTCCGGCACAAGTCTGGTTGCCGGGATAGCGGTATTGTTTTTCGAGCAGTGCAAGGCGTGTCGGGTCCTCGCCGCTTTGTTTCAGCCGGGATATTTCGCGCTGCAACACGATACGCTGGCGCGAGGAAAGGGTAAAGCCGCAGGAGAGACAGTTGACTTCGCAGAAACCGCACTCGATGCATTTGTCAGCTACGAGTGACGTAGCTTGTCTCTTGTCACTCATCACTAATAAAGGCAGCGGCTTGAAGTTCTTGATATGGCATTGCGGGTCATCATTGAAAATGACACCGGGGTTTAGCAATCCTTGTGGGTCAAACAGCTCTTTGACGGCTTTCATGGCTTTGTAGGCGTCATCTCCCCATTCATGGCAGACAAAGGGAGCCATATTCCGGCCCGTGCCATGCTCGGCTTTCAGGGAACCGTCATATTTATCTACTACCAAGGTCTTGATGTCATTCATCAAGTCTTCGTAGCGTTTCACTTCCGCTTGGGTACTGAAGGACTGGTTGATGATGAAGTGGTAGTTGCCTTCGAGAGCATGGCCGTAGATGCAGGCGTCATTATATCCGTGGCGGGCTATGAGCTGTTGCAGTTCTGCCGTTGCCTCCGGAAGGTCTTCAATGTGGAAGGCGATGTCTTCGATGAGGCAAGTGGTTCCCGGCTGGCGCGTACCTCCCACAGAGGGGAAGATGCCGGAACGGATGGCCCAGTATTTGGAATATTCCTCCGGACGGTCGGTGAAGCGTACCGGAATATAGGTGGTGAAGGCTTGCAGGCAAGCTTCAATGGCAGATATGTTCTGTTGCAGTTCTTCCGGGGTACGGGCTTTGGTTTCGGTCAGCACTGCTGTCAACCCGGTTTCGTCGCCGGGCTCCACGCCGGGGAGGGCAGAGGAGGCAACTTCGCCTTTGTATTTTAGGAATACGGGGTCGTTGACGGAAGAAAGGCTCTTATAGTCTAGCATTTCAGCCCCTTTTACTGTCCATTCGCCGGTTTCGTCGACCAGCTTCTTCATGGCTACCACAGCGCGGCTCGCTTCTTTGATGGTCTTGAAGTAGAGCATAGCGCTGGCCTTGTAGGGATAATCATATTCAGTCTTCATCGTCACTTCCGAAAGGAACGCCAGTGTACCTTCGGAACCTACCATGAGGTGGGCAATGATTTCGAATGGGTCGTCGAAACGGACGAAGGG
>QWBY01002175.1_pt1 | contig 11496 bp, 12 predicted proteins | sample 1972471 | NCBI WGS metagenome assembly QWBY01 (sample SAMN09866722, study PRJNA288562) | Human gut metagenome isolate term6_stool, whole genome shotgun sequencing... | reverse complement strand
TTCATCGAGAGCAGCATCGCCTCGATCCGGGCGCAGGTAGGTGACGAGCAGGTCATTATGGCGCTCAGTGGAGGCGTGGACAGTTCGGTCGCTGCGGTCCTCCTGCATCGTGCTATCGGTGATCAGCTCACCTGTATCTTTGTGGATCATGGACTGATGCGACTAGGCGAGGCTGAGCAGATCTTGGCTGACTACAAGGCGCTCGGACTGGGTTGTATCAAGGTCGACGCAAGTGCGAAGTTCCTCGGAGACCTAGCAGGCGTTCGTGATCCGGAGGCTAAGCGTAAGGTGATCGGCAGGGACTTCATCGAGGTCTTTGAGGCTGAGGCTAAGAAGCTGCCGCAGGCTCGTTGGCTGGGGCAGGGAACTATTTATCCCGACATCATCGAGTCTATCAACATCACAGGCAAGGTGATCAAGAGCCATCACAACGTGGGTGGACTGCCTGAGCGTATGCACCTCAAGCTGGTGGAGCCGCTGAAGCATCTCTTTAAGGATGAGGTGCGTCGTGTCGGCTTGGCACTCTCTATGCCACGACACATGATCTTTCGTCATCCCTTCCCAGGGCCAGGTCTGGGTATTCGCGTCCTAGGCGAGGTGACTCCGGAGAAGGTCGCTATCCTCCAGCAGGCTGACAAGATATACACCGATATGCTCCGCAAGTACAACCTCTACGACGAGGTGTGGCAGGCGGGAGCTATCCTACTGCCAGTGCAGAGCGTAGGCGTCATGGGTGACGAGCGCACCTATGAGTACACGGTAGCACTGCGTGCCGTAACGAGCGTCGATGCGATGAGTGCTGACTGGGCTCGGCTGCCGTACGACTTCCTCGCAGAGGTCTCTAACGAAATCATAAACAAGGTGCGTGGCATCAATCGTGTCTGCTACGATGTGTCGTCAAAGCCTCCCGCAACGATTGAGTGGGAGTAATGCTTCGCTCAGTCTATCTACTTAATATCTAAATCAATATGTCCACTTATCAAGCAACCGATAGTCGCAAGGTGACCACCCGACGACTACTCGAGATGAAGGAGCGTGGGGAGAAGATCTCCATGCTCACCGCCTACGACTACTCTGCAGCGCAGATCATTGATGCTGCCGGTATGGATGTGATCCTCGTAGGCGACTCTGCCAGTAATGTGATGGCGGGTAATGTGACTACACTGCCTATCACGCTCGACCAGATGATATACCACGGCAAGAGCGTGATGAAAGCGGTGCAGCGTGCACTGGTCGTCGTAGACCTCCCCTTTGGCTCTTATCAGGGCAACTCGAAGATCGCCCTAGAGAGTGCGATCAAAGTGATGAAGATCACCCATGCTGATGCGATTAAGATCGAGGGTGGTAGCGAGATCCGTGAGTCGGTAGAGCGTATCCTCTCGGCTGGTATCCCGATCATGGGACACCTCGGGCTGACTCCTCAGTCGATCAATAAGTTTGGCTCTTATGCTGTCCGTGCTAAGGAGCAGGCGGAGGCTGACAAGTTGCTGGCTGATGCGCACCTCCTCGAGGAGCTAGGCTGCTTTGCCCTCGTCCTGGAGAAGATCCCAGCACCGCTAGCTACCAAGGTTGCCTCTGAGCTAACAATCCCTGTCATCGGCATCGGAGCAGGCGGTGGGGTAGACGGACAAGTCCTCGTCATGCACGACATGCTCGGCATCACGCAAGGCTTTAGTCCGCGCTTCTTGCGTCGCTACGCCGACATTGGCTCTATCATGACCGAGGCGGTGCAGCACTACATAGCCGATGTCAAGAGCCAAGACTTCCCCAACGAAGAGGAGTCTTACTAACATAGCTAGGAGAAGTCTCTTACTGAGAGATACACCTATCTTTGTATTTACACGTAACCAGTTTTGAGGCAATCTAGCCACTTAACTGGGGATGTTAGTGTTTTACCTTTCTGGAATGACGAAACCTACTTAACAAAACATCTATAATATGAAAGCATTCTGTAATCTAAAAGTGTTTGTGCCACTACTTCTAGCTATGCTCGTCGTAGTTTCGTGCCAAAGGTCAGGTTCGTGTCCTACCCCCCCTGATCTACCTGCAAATACCTTTAAGGCGGAGTTCAAAGCGACTCCTGATGCCTTTTCCGCTCAAGGTGGGGAGGGCGTTGTAATAGGAGTCTTAAAGGAAATCAACGCAGAGGGTGTTGAAGTCTCAGAAAAGCCCCTTGGCGAGGGTGATTTTACTCTAAGACTGAAGTCTGGAGATGCAAGCCAAATTACTATCGATAACGACAAAAAGAGCTTTGTCGTAGCTCAGGGGTCGACAGCCACTTTTGAATTAGAAGCGATAGCAACGGTCGAAAAAGCAACGAATAGCTCTCAGATATTAACTATAGTACGTGGAGGCGAAATTAGTTACTCTTTCGTCGCTACACCAGATGTCTTTACTGCAATGGGCGGTACGGGGACGGTCTCTGGACTCTGTAAAATTACCAATGCTTCGGGAGAGCTTGTTTCAGAGAAAGCTCTTGAGCCAGGTGATTTTACACTTTCCCTCAAGACAGAAAACAAAGAGATTACCGTGGATGATGCGACGAAATCATTCAATGTAGCCATGGGTAATGATGCTACGTTTGAGTTAACTGCTTCTTGTGCTGGCGAAGAGTCTCAAGTCTTAACTATAAGTCGCAAAGGTAGATTGACCTACAAGTTCAAGGCTGAGCCAATGACCTTCGGAGCAGAGGGTGGAAAGGGTCTTGTTGCTGGTATTTGTACAGCTGTAGATCAAGCAGGTAGTCCACAGATCAGCATCTCGCTAGCCTCTGAAGACTTTACCCTCTCGCTCAAATCTGGAAACAAGAATGAGATTACGATCCATCAAGCAGATAAGAGCTTTCTTGTAAAGGCTGGAGAAAAAGAAGCTGACTTTATACTGGAAGCAAAAGCGATACACAAAGATGCTACTTCACAAGAAATTAAAATCCACAGAGAAGCCAAAGAAGCTCCAGCCCCGACCAATCGGTTGCCTCTAGAATATGTAGCAGAGTATAATATAGATCCCAGTGGAACGGGATTTGTCAAGACTTGTGCAACGAATGAAAGTGGCTACTTTACATTTGAAGATGCTGAAGCTAAGTTTAGCGATATAACCATTGCGGGTAAGAAGTATCACCTACCTAGTAAGGAAGAGTGGATGTCAATTGCTCCAACATTCAGTATGAATATTGGTACTAGCTTTCTACTCCCAACTGTTGTCAAAGATGCGTTAGAGACAGTTTCTGTTAGGGGAAGAACGGTTTCCTCAAAGAATGACTACCGAGGAGGGCTTTCGGGAGTAGCCTATGCAGTACGATTCAAAGGGACTGACTTTGTTTCTGCGTGGAAATATGAGTGTACACAGCTGGACAACAATTTTGTGTTGAAAGTAACTGCACGATCTCTCAAAGATTCAGACTCCTCAATTCTTATTGACGATGTAGCAAAGCCTAGCTTTTGGACGAGTTCTACGGACCAGGATGTTGTTCGTTATTTCCCGGCTTCTGGACTAATAAAGCCAGAGTCAGCAAATGTATTAGAGACTAACGTTATGGGCTATTTTTGGTCTTCGGATACATACGATTCTACTTACTCGTGGGCTTTTTGTTTCAATAACATGTCTTCGTTTGTCGCCATGAGCAAACAGGAGCTTAAGTTCACGATTCGTCTTTTCGAAACTAATTAGAGGAGTCTTACTAGTCACCACAGACTACACGCATATATATAACGAAGGCACTGCCAACCTATTGAGTTGGTAGTGCCTTCGCTATATAATATATTACCAAGTCGGGACGCAAGTATGGCTCGTGTGCCTCTACATGGGGATTATTCGCTCCCTCTAATCTTTAGTGAGGACCTACTTATTAGCATAGTGTCCTATCATAGAGATGAGGATGACTAAGACTTCATCGTTGTCTATGCTGTAGATGAGTCTATTTTTCTTGTCAATACGTCGAGACCAGATCTCTTTGTCTTTATAATGTTTTAGTTGCTCAGGCTTGCCTGTCCCCACCCTAGGGTCCTGCTCTATCTCTGTTAGGAGCTTGATGACTTTTCTTACGGAGGCTTGGCTCCAGTTCTTGGTGATGAAGTCGTAGTCGCTCTCAGCTCTTTGTGAGAAAAGAATTTGAAACATAGGACTACTCAGTCATCCCAGCTTTAGCTTTTAGCTCTTTGATAGAGTAGCTCTTAGTGCGACCCTCTTTGTAGTCTGTCAGAGCCTCATCGATCATTGCATCTAGCTCTTGATCGTTGTAGACTCTATCACTTTCGGATAGGGGCACGATACGAAATGAACCATAATCACGTGTGTAGAGGATTATGTCTCGCCCGTCTAATGCTTGCTTTAGATATTTGCTTTGGCTCTCTCTGAAGTCTCTTGCCGATATTGTGATCATAGTGTCTAAGGTGTGTCTTTACGGACACCAACTTGGTATCCACTGCAAATGTACAGACAATTTATAATAGACGCAAGAGGCTGTTAGAGTTTAGAGATTAGAAGACCGTAGCAAAACAAGCTTTCCAGACGTCGGGCAACACGACTGACGGAGTATCGCTTCGCTTCTTGTTGTGTCTATACAGCCCGAAATGAGTACTTTTGTGGGGCGCCTTCCGCTTACGCAACGAAACTGTCTCTCACTAGCTTTCCCATGCCAGCCAAGCCAATCTCCATACTGATCCCCACACGCAACTATGACTGCCGTCCGCTCGTAGAAACTCTGCACCGTCAGCTATTACAGGCGCACATAGCGGGCGAGATCATCCTTGGAGATGACTTCTCCGACCCTCACTATGTTCAGCTCTACGACACCTTACAGCAGGAGGGACTCATACGGCTTGTCCGTCCTACGACGCATCTCGGTGCGGGCCGTATGCGCAACTACCTAGCGCAGCAAGCCGAGGGCGATCAGCTCCTCATCATCGACTCCGACACGATGCCAGCCTCTGCCCGCTTCGTTGTGGACTACCTGCAAGCAGCGCATAGCGATAGGGTCGTGGTAGGAGGCTTTTGCTATCCCACCGAGCGACCCTCCAGAGACAAGTTGTTGCGCTATAAATATGGTCACAAGGTCGAGACACGTAGCCTCGCTGAGCGGCAGCAAGCACCCGCAGATGCATTCGTCAGTATGAGCTTCCTGATACCTCGTCACATCTTTCTAGAGGAGGGCTTCCCCACGGAGATGGGTATGGGCTACGAAGACGCATACTTCGGCTATCGACTAGCCGAGAGGGGTGTCGCCATCACGCATATCGACAACCCCGTCATTCATGCGCTCAAGGAGACCAGCGATCAATTCCTCAACACCACCGAGCGCTACGTGGAGAACCTCTACCGACACCGTGCCTTGCTTGCACCCTATCCCATACGTCTCCTCCAGCTCTACCTACGACTAGAGCGCGCTAGGCTCGTCCCGTTCCTCGGCGCTTTGGCTCCGACGCTCAAGCCCTTGCTACGGCGACAGCTCACCTCGCGCCACCCCTCGCTACGCCTCTTCGCCCTCTACAAGCTCCTCCACCTCTGCTCTCTACGAGATGGATCTCCCTCTGCCGTGTAGCAAGGATTGCTGTTAAGCCCTATGCCAGTGTAGGCTGATTCGAAGAATATGCCTAAATTAGCGGTCGAAAACGATTGGAGCTTACTCCTATCTAGAACTATTAACTCTTATCCGATCTATAAGGTATGAAGCGAATACTACTTACTCTCCTGCTCATTGGCTTGCTGCCGTTGAACCAATTCGCGCAGACTCCCACAGAGGAGCCGCAGCGCATTATGGCGATTCATCTCAAGGGTGAACAGCCAATCCTGCTCCCCGTCGAGGAAATCGACAGCGTAAAGTTCGTAATCTCAGACACAGTCCTCGCCCCCGTGCAGTTACCACTAGAATACGTTTTAGAGAACAATGTAGACCCTAGTGGCATTGGACTAGTTACGACGCATGCGACTGATGTGAGTGGCTACTTTACATTCGAGGACGCTGTAGCCAATTTCAGTAATATAACGATCGCTGGCAAGGAGTGTCACCTGCCCTCTACAGCTGAGTGGAGTGCTATCATTCCCGCTCTTCAGAACAATGATAAGCTGTGTGCTAAGTTCGATAAAAGCGATGAGTCTTTTATGGACGTAAGAGAGCAAGTTGTAGTGAAGGGGGATACGATTATCTCTAACAATGACTACCGCTTGGGAGTTAATAAGATAACTTATGGGTTGCGCTTCAAAGGCACGCAAATGCTCTCAGCTTGGCGGTATGAGTACACGAAGGTGGATGATTGTCAAGTGTTGAAGATTACAGCCCGTCCAGTAGCAAATGATGCTGGCATTTCTATAGAGAAGGTCGCTGATCCCGCCTTTTGGGAGAGTCATACCGATGCTGATGTTATTCGCTGCTTCCCCGCCTCTGGGTATAAGATGTCAGATGACGGAAATGTTATCTACGGTGGCAGTGATGGAAGCTATTGGACTAGTACGACAAAGAGTGACAAAAATGCCTGGGGCATGTACTTCTTCTATGAGGAGGCACACCTATTTGACCTTAGCCCGAGAAGTTTCCTGCGGAGTGTACGTCTGTTTTCAGGCAAGTAGTTTGAGCTGCTCAGCCCGAAGTAACACACAATAATACTATGCGTAAGACACGGATTCTATCACACATAAGCACTTCAGTTGGTCTGAAAGATATGAAGCAATTGTGGTCTACATCTGCACTTTTCATACTTCTTTTGACTCCATGGAGTGGAGCTCTACGAGCGCAGACTGGTGCACTAGATGCACCTATCTACAAAGGGTCGGATGACTCGACGCCTGCTACTCCTACCATCACGATGACCACGACGGCAAGTGTGGGGTCCTATATCATGCTTTCCGTAGAGGGAGAGGGTGATATCGATGTAGAGGGTGCTGAGTTGGAGTACGGAGGTATAGCTAAAGTCAAGGCTCCTCAGATCACAATCAGAGGCCGGGTGACTAGCCTAGATTGCTCCGAGGCTCAACTGACCCGCTTGGATCTCTCCAAAGCTTCTTCGCTTATATCTTTGTGGTGTAGCAACAATGCTTTGACAGAACTAGACACACGTGCGCTGTCAAACCTTAGCATACTATATTGTATAGAGAATCAGCTCTCAGCGCTTGATGTCACTGCCAATACAAAGCTTACTGAGCTAAACTTCAGTCAAAACAAGTTGACCCAAATAGATCTAGCTCAGTGTGGGGCGCTCACACACTTCCTCGCTTATCACAACCAGATAGCGGAGGTAGACTTGAGCCACAACCCGCTGCTCATCGGTGTAGATCTGTCTGAGAATAAGCTTACAGAGCTCTCGGTCGGTAACAACACAAAGCTCGAAACGATCTATTGCAATGGCAATGCGATCAAGGGGCAAGCAATGGAGCGATTAGTAGCCTCGCTACCAGATCGCAATGATCGGACAGACGTGTGCCACCTTTTTGCCATAGATACGAAAAACGAAAGCGAGCAAAATGTGATCCTCAAGAAGAACGTTCAGGATGCACTCGCCAAGCATTGGCAGACGCTCGACTACTCTGATGGGGATAACGATGGTGCTGGTATACCTTACGAGGGGATCACTAGCAATACCGTCATAACCAGTCAAAAGGTGAAGGTCTATAGAGATCGTACTACCCAGATGCTCTATGTCTCAGGTCTAGAGCCTCTCGAGGAGGTCTCGCTATACCTCGCTACGGGAGAGCTTCTTGTTCGCACGCTTAGTGACTCTGAGGGTTCTTGTACGATCGCACTCTCCACGGTTGAGAGCACTCCGCTAATGATGGCTACATCGCATCACACCGTTCGTGTGATGTAGAGCCCATGACTATTCGATAAAAGTCAGTACTTGGAGCAACAAGCGAGGGACTCGGTCGCAGAGAGCTGTTGATCCCCTTCGGAGTGCTCTTTCAGACTTTTATCGGACAGTAATGTAATGGTATTGACAAGCAGTCGTATGAGCAAGGGACGCATCGAAGAGGAGCAGCAGGTTATCAGGCAGATGATCCAGCTCTACTGCAGGCAGAAAGAGGGACATGCGACGCTCTGCGATAGCTGTCGCGAGCTACTCGAATACGCCACACGACGACTAGAGCACTGCCGCTACGGAGCAGAGAAGCCCACCTGCCGCAAATGCCCCATTCACTGCTACCGTCCCGACATGCGCGCCCGCATTCAGGCGGTGATGCGCTGGGCGGGTCCTCGTATGCTCTTCCACCACCCCCTCGCTGCCATCAAGCATCTCCTCCGCGAGCTCTAGCTCCTCGCAACGCTCACACGTAATCTGCCAGCAGGAACGCGTATCTCTATGCTCTAACCTCTAATCTCTGACCTCTATTTCCGCAAGGAAATACCGATTATGTCAAAAGAAATACCGATTATGTCAAGTCGATCAGGAGCTAGTCCCGATTATTATGCCTATCTTTGTACCGAATATCCCCGTAGATATTTTCATTTCAGTGAGACATCGAAGAAACTTTATATCAATCAAATAACAAACACAGAATGAACAGAACAGTAAGAATTCTGCTAGGCCTACTAACGATCGGTCTAGTCGCTCTGACCTCCTGTAAGAAGGATGAGAAAGAGCCTCAGAAGAATGAGGGTTCGACCTACGTCAGCGTAGCGATCAACCTACAGTCTAGCCTACGTGCTGGAGACAGTGGCGATGACAAGGAGTTTAACTACAAGGGTACTTGGAATGGCAAGGATGCCATCGAGACTATTGCCGTCTATGTCGTCGGCGATGGTTCGGTCTCTTATGGTCAATACACGATGGCTGACTTTAATATTGTCAAGGCTACGGATGATGCAAACATCACCATCAAGCCTAAGAATGCTATCCTCACCAAGCCAGGCACAAAGAAGGTTTACGCCCTCATCAATGCGCCTGAGGAGATAACAAAACTGCTTGAGAAGTCTATGCCCGCTCATTTCAACGAAGCTTATGCCAAGGCTGTTGAGAATATGACGACTGCTCAGGTGGCTCGTGCAAACGCAGCGAAGGAGGATCTTATTATGATGTCCAACGCTGCTGAGTGTGAGATCAACATTGTGGATGGTGTTACCAAGGAGGAGGCTATCCAAGGTCCTAAGAACCTCGCAAAGGTGGATGTCAAGCGTGTCGTAGCTCGTGTGATCCTAACGACAACTCAGCCTAGCTATGAGATCAAACTCCAAGATGGTACCGTGCTAGGTAAAATCGAAAACATCACCTATGCAGTAGCTCAAGGTGAGAAGGCGTTTTACATTAGCCAGCAGAAGAATAAGGCTGGTAGCATCATCACTCCTGGATATAGCTTCCTTCCAGCTGTTGATCCTGCTGATAAGAGCAAGCTGACCAACTATGCAGAGCAAGAAAAGACTTACGACTATAGCGACCTACATGCGACTGTCACGACTCCTCGTCCAGCACTTGTAGCTGCAAGTCTTTCTGAGCCTCTAGAGATCGGTAAGAAGAGCCTCGAGAGCAGTGCTTTCATCTTTGAGGCTAGCCATCAGTTTGGTGAGACTGGACAGACGATTGCTGACTACTCAGGAGACTTCCGTCGTGGTAACACACCTTATGTACTAGTTCGTGCGAAGTTTACGCCAAATGACAATGCGTTCTACAACGACTATCAGAAAAATATGTTCAAAAGAGGCGATGGGACTTTCTATAGAGGCGAGGATGGTCTTCTCTATGCCAGGAATAAACCTTTTAAGAGTAAGAGGACTAATGAAATTGTGCCAGAGCAAAAATACACCAAGTTTGAGGCGGGCAAGGTCCTCTATCATGTCTTTGTCAATCCCGATGATGTCCTTAAGACGCTAGATGCTCCTGCTTATCGTAACAACATCTACCACATCAGTGTCACGGGCTTTAAGACGCTTGGTCTCAACTGGAATCCGCTCTACCCAGAGGATCCAGATACACCCAAACCTAATAACCCCGATCCTAAGCCAAAGGATGATCCCAATACACCTCCTTATGTACCTGGAGACAAGAACACACCAGACGAGACCTATATGGCTGTAGAGGTCAATGTCATTCCGTGGAATGTCCATAGCTACGATATCGAGCTATCGCTCTAATCTAATAGACTTGATCTGCTTGCGTGGACGCACCACTGCGTGCGTCCACGCTTGACGGACGAGTAACCCTTTGTAGGGACGCACGGTCGTGCTAGACCGACGAGTAGCCCTTTGTAGGGACGCACGGTCGTGCGTCCGTCCCCGTTACGTTAAAGGATACAAAGTCAAGATGTAACGATAACGGGTGACGTCACGCCTTGATACAACGGACGCACGACCGTGCGTCCCTACAAATCGTTTCACGTCTTTCTCCCCCACATTTTTGTTGGCCTTACTATCTGTATCTGTTCCCCCCATTCTAACGATACCTGATCTTCTAACGATACCTGATCTCTCAATCACTGCTACATCTTATGAAGCGACACACTATATATAGCATACTCCTGCTGCCTCTCCTCATCTTATCACTCGTCAGCTGTGATAAGTACATATATGATCGAGGCGAGTGTCCCACGATACTGGTCTTCACACCCTATATGCAGACCCCCTGTATGTCTGACAGCGCTTACATAGGCAAGGCTGCAGAGCTACACTTAGTCATCGGTGACCCCACATCTGGAGAGATCATCGCCTATAAGCATCTAGAGTCAGTCGATCTGACTGCCACCTCCGCGATAGAGGTGCCCGTACCGAACAAGCACGGTGATACCTATCGCTACTCCCTTTGGGTCGGAGCCACTCCCCAGCACTATATGGTAAGTGACCTTGTCTCCGCCGCTCGTCCCAAGCTTGCTGATTCTCGCTTGGCACTTCGACTCAACGAGCAAGACCAACACATGGGACTACTCCCCGAGCCACTCTACTTCACTACAGGTACCGTAGACTGTCCCGTACCACTAGAGGGTTCGAGCATTAGAGTACCCGTTGCTCCAAACTTAACGCGATATAGCAACAACTTTGACATACACATTACTAAGCTCCCCAGCAGAGTCCTCTATCCACTACAGATCCAGATCGAGGATAACAACGCTGCTTACGACTTTATGGGTCAGCTGACCAACCCCACCAAGCATGTCATCTACCAGGCAGACCTGCCTAACGAGGGTACGACACGTAGCACGCGCCTGAGTACGCTACGACTCGATGATCCTAAGACACGCCCCCTGCTAAGCATTGTGCGACCTGATACGGGAGCCAAGATCTTTACATACGATCTCAAGGAGCTACTGGCTAAGATGCCTGACTACAAGCCCCAGTGTCAGTTTGAGTACGACATTGAGATCCGTCTTCAGGAGCTACCCGACAATACCCATTACGCCGTCGAAATCATCATCGATGGGTGGAGGGTACACTCCTACGAGATAGTCCTCTAAGTTCACTATACTACACTACACACCAACGTTGTCACATCACTATGAATAGACTACGACATACCTATATATATACGCTCGTCCTCGTCCTGGGGTCGCTCCTAACCTGCGCTAGCTGTGTGCGGGACTACA
>QWBY01002168.1_pt1 | contig 11518 bp, 8 predicted proteins | sample 1972471 | NCBI WGS metagenome assembly QWBY01 (sample SAMN09866722, study PRJNA288562) | Human gut metagenome isolate term6_stool, whole genome shotgun sequencing... | reverse complement strand
AGCTTCTTCTTGCTGATCTAAAGTAAATCCATCTATCTTCTTTAAATCATCCACAAATTCTTGATTAGTTATTTGCACTGCTAAATTTATAATTTTGATAGTTTTATCAATCGCGTCTTTAACTCTCTCATTCTTAATATTTTTAGTTAAATCTTTGCTTCTGGTATTTAGAATTTTAACTCCATACAAAAGTGCCACTGTGATTAAAGTTAGTAAAAGGTTGTTAATTATATTTTGCATTTCTTCCTCCTAAATTTTTGTACTAAAAAAGCGACTACTTTCGTAATCGCTTAAAGATCTATATTTAGTTTATTCTATTTCAAATTCTCTTTCCAGGGCTTCAGTTAAAAGCTTGGAGAAGTTAATTTTACTACTTTTACCCATCTCGTTAAGATAAGACGGTATAGTTACATTCTTCTTGACTGTTCTGTTTTCATGTTTTTTCACATAGTCTGTTATATCAAGACCAACATAAGATTTAAAACTTCCCTCTAAAGAAAAATACTCTTCTTCATCCTCATCTATACTGTCTTTTATATCAATTTCTTCTAATAGAGAAGACTTTGGAAAATCCTCTAATTTAGAATAATCATCGAATAAAAAAGTTCCCAAGGCATCACTAGCCATATATATGGAATTTTTAACACCATCACCACAGGATATACAGCCTGGTAAATCTGGGAATAGAATTGTATAGGTATTACTTTCTATATCTTTTAAAAATACAGCTGGATAAGATACAAACATAAAAACACTCCTTTAATTTTGGTAAGGAGGGGCTATTTTAGCCCCGCTTGTTTTAGGATTTTTTGCTCCGTACCCTTTGGCAAATCTTTACTGCCATGGTACGGAACAGTTGTTACCCTACCGTTCTTGAAATTTTTGTACTTTCTATGAGAGCCATCTCCCGACGGCACATAGGTAAAGCCATTTTTTTCAAGGAACTTAATCATTTGCTTAGACGTCATTGGCATAATGATTACCTCCTTACACCACTATTATACGCACTAATGCGTATAAAGTCAAGAGACTTTTAATATTTTAAAAGCTCATCCAAGGTGTAGTATCACCTGATAGTCTTCTATAAGCTACATATCTTCTTACACCACTCCAGGATACATAAGATATCCATCTGTAGCCGTCTCCCTCATAGACTGAGTCATAGTAAATTACTTGACCTTCACCATACATATCTACGATCTTGCTACTAGTATTAGGTTCACTTCGCACATTACATTCAGCTAGAGTTTTAGCTCTCCATCTTTCGTACTTTATAAGCTTCTTGCCTCCGCTTGTGCTAGTGGTCTTTTTAGGCTTTGGTGCATCAATTGCCCCTATAGGTCTGAAAAACCTTACAGGGTAATCTGAACTGTCTAGGTACCACCAGTAACCTTCGCTCTCATTGTTAGTGGTGACAGTCCAATTAGAGCCTGCATTACAGTGTATTATTTCCCCTTTTCTTAAAAAGATACCAGTGTGTCCGTATGCTCCACCGCTTGCACCTTCTACACCTTTTACAAAGATATCTCCTTGCCTTACTTCTGAGTAAGAAATTTCTTTTAGGTACTTGCCTTCTCTCGCCAACCTGAAAAGATCTTCGGTTGACCCATTCCACATGGACTCAGGTATAAAACCCCCAACTTTAAGTCCTTTATATACAAAAGATGAGCAATCGTCAGTATCACTGTAGTAGTCGGCTTCTGCCCCTATCCTACCGCCGCCCATCACATATCTAGGTTGATGCCATCTGCTTTTCGCATAGTCAATCATCTTCTTTACACTTCCCATTTTTACCTCCTTGTGCATATCCTAGTGATAATTTTTACGCTAATTTTCAACGTTGTTTCTTTACTTTGTGCATATCCGTGTGCATATAAAAGGGACTAGCTTTTACTAGTCCCAATATCTTTTTTTAATTCTTCGAACATCTTTTCAATTTTGTTATTTAGTTCCACCAACATCTGAGTTTTCGCCAAGTCGTCTTGTGTAGTTATAGCAATCTGCATCAAACGGTTAAGCTCTTTTATAGAGGAGTTGACTTCGGCAAGATTGACATTTGCGTTGTCCGTGTGGATTTGTAGCTTGTCCTCAAACCTCTGTATGCTGTAGTTGTTCGACTCCACCGCCTTTGTCACTTCTTTGATTAAGTCTTTTAAGGCTTCGGTATTTCTTTCTTGAGCTTCTGATATTTTTTGATCTCTTTCAAGTTTCGCTTTTCTTTCTTCATCTTTTAGCTTTCTATCATAGGCTCGATCTTCGTCTTTCCACTTTTGCTTTTGAGCTGCTTCTCTCTTTGCTATCCATATCTTTACACCAAAGTAGATAGCTAAAAGAGTTACTAGTATCACTATGATAGCCACTGCCGTTCCTTGGTCGATAAAGACCTGATTTACTTCCTTAATTGTGGTTGCTTTATCCATATAAAGCCTCCTTCTTTCTTACGCTTCTACCTTCTTCCAACCGTCAGCAAACTCTGTAGGACTGTAGACGTTCGCATCTATGATTGACTCATATATAGCCCCCTCAAAGCTTACTTTGTCCCCTTTTTGGTAAGCGTCGTGAGCTCCAGTTGGCTTTTTAAATTCTTCCACTACTTCGCTTGTGTTTCCTTCCTCATCTTGGATTTTAACCTTTAGAAATTCTTTATATAAGGCTGGTGTTTCAGATGGTATCCAAGTAGTTTGGCTTGTGTGAGCTTGGATTACCTCGTATATCTTTCCTTGGTAGGTGAATTTGTCGCCTTCTTGATAAGCTTTATCCACCTTGTAGTCTTCATATCTTGATAAGATTTCTTGTTTTTGGTCGTCTGATAAGTCTTTAGCCAGTGTGATTGTTTTTAATATGGACTTTATAGTCCTGTCTTGTTCTTCTTGTATTTGCACAAGGTCGTCTAGTGCTTTACTTGGATTAAATTCCCTCGCTAGCTTAGATATAGCTCTTTGTTCTAGGATATCATCAGAAAGGTATGACAAGTCCCCATTAAAGCTTACGACAAAGTCTCTATATGGTTCTTTTTGAGTTAGTCTTATCTTGGTTTCGTCAATTCCTGTGTAGTAAAGTTTTTCAATTTTGTACATAATTTCCTCCTCTTCTAATTTTTATAACTTTAAAAATCTTTTAACCTTTTCCAATTATATAAACTTTTACTATTGCCTGATAGTCTATAAACTGGACCAGTTGCTTGTTTCTCCCAAATTAAGCTGTATTCATCCGCGAATTTAATAACTCGCATAAATCCCCAGTCGCTTGGTTGATTTTTTATACTACCTGGATTCATGAAGTAGTATCCAGGCTGTAGTGATGTATACGTTGAAGGTGTATGTGGTAGTGGCGTATTTTTGTAAACTTCTATAAATCTTCTAACTCGACTCATGCTTGCATTAAAATATTTATCTAATTGGTCTACCTTTCTCTTATCTACATTGGAGTAGTTATTATCTGATAATCCCTTGCCAACTTCCTTATCAACTTTATTTTTTAACAAATCTGCTACGCTTGGTTTTCCAATTGTTCTAATATTGCCACTGTAGAATATATCTCCTTCTACCTCTAGTCCTTTGTCAATATAAGTAGGAACTTTACCAACTCCAACAACAGGCTTAGTAGCCCCTATTACTAGTGATTGGCTAGTTGCAGGGATATTTGATATAGCTTGGTGTCTTTTGAACTTATCAGCTATAGTAAGCCTTACATCATAAGCTTTAAAATCATCAAATCCACCACCTAGGGAAATGGTATCATTAAGCTTTCCATTTCCAACTGTAGCAGAGTAAACATTTCTCCAAGAGCTAGATCCTTTTTCTGCTACATCTACTTTCACGCTTAATGGATTTTTGGCTTCTATTACTGTAGATGTCAAAGATAATCTAGCACTCGCATACTTTGTATTAGTCTCAGTCCTGTAGGCATTGAAAAAGGCAATGTTTGGCATATCGTAAGGACTTAAGTTAATTGTCTTTGTTGTGCTTGTACTAAGTCCTCTAGAATCCTTAACTGTAACTTTAATATTTTGGTTACCTTTTAAATTTACATTATCTAAAATGACGCTAGAGCCGCTTTTAGTATAGTTACCAAGACTTACGCTTATATTTTTTATACTAGCTCCATACTTAGCACTAGTTTTAGTTAGGATATTTAAGTCAGATAAGAGCTGATAGAAGGGAGTTTTTCCTATTATATTTATCTTATTTTTATTTGCTTCTCTAATATTTACACTACTAATTGTCGGTGCAGCAGAACTTGGCACTTTTAAAGTTAAAGTCTTTGAAGATGTACCAACCCTATTTCGTCCATCATAGGTTTCTACTGTAAAGGTAATATTCATACTTTGTAAATTCTGCATGTATCGTGTCAGAATATTCATAGAGTTAGTCCACCTTATAGAACTACCACTACTTTTATCGACTATCATATCACCGTTACCAGCGTAAGATATTTTAACAGTGTGAGTAAAAGAACTAACTTTTTTACTGATTGCGACAATTATAGTTTCGCCTGCGTATATACTAGATATATTTGATCCAGATTGGTTTTGTAGAGAAAATGATGAGGCTCTAGGTATCTTAGACAAATTGAAGTTTCCAGATATACTTCCTGTAGCTGAACTTGACCATAAACTAGCTGAAAAAGAAAAGGACTTGCTACCGTCCTCATTGTGCTTGACAGTAGTAGTCCCACTTGCTAGTTGTTGAGTCCCTCCACCTCTTATGTTGAAGTTTCTTCCTGTTTGGTAGTGTACTCTAGACCCATTTATATATACGCTTGTTTGACCTGAGTTATACTCATTCCAAAATCCATATCCGCCCACGCCTTGGATATATAGTCTATAGTAGACAGTAGACGTATTATTAGCTATGCTTTGGCTATCTTGTCTAATTTCTAGTTTTATAGTTCCTGTACCATTTCTTATACTAGAAGAATATGTTGTCATCTTACCTCCTAAATATTTGCACTAATGACTGTGTATTTATTGCCATCCAGATCTACTTTGTTTGCAACATGGTATCCAAATTCAAAAGCTCCCGTTACCTTTAAGTTTGGTGTTTCGGTTTGGTTGTTTGCAAATCTTGCAACTACTTTCGTACCGTCTGTTATCTCCAAGGCGTTATTAATTAGTCTTAACCTTACTTGTTCGCCCTCTTTTCCAATCAAAACTCCTTCTTCGCCAAAATGTAGGTAGGTTTTTATTGCTTCCAATGTTATTTTCCCTGCTCCTACATTTGCTTCTATTACACTTAATCTTTCTTCTAGACTTAAAGCGTTAGAATCTATAGCAGTTTGTAATTGGTCAAGATAAGCCTGTTGCTTGATTAAGTCCACTTTGTTTTGATTTAATTCTTCAGCTGTTGGATACATGGCAAAATGTACTTGCAAATCTTGTAAGCTTTCTTGGTCTGCTTTTTCGTCAATTTGCTTTTGCAAATCCTCTTCTGACCCATACCAATCCAAAGCCTCCACATCTCCACGAGCTAATACTGCCCAATTTATAGTATAAGATTTTTCTGTTGGATTATTTAAATAGATATATAACTTTTTAATATCATCTTGGGATTCTATATAATTAAAGGTCATTACATATTTTGTTTTATCTTTTTCAGATTGGATTAATTCTCCTAGTAGGGTATCTTTTCCGTTATATGCACTTAAACTTGCACTTTCTTCTAATTCTTTATCTATTTTAACTGTTAGAGTTAATTCTTCGTACGCTTTTATTTGCTCGGCATAATCATAATCGATTAAAAATCCTTGTGTTCCCTCGGCTTCTTTAAAAGAATCTAACAATAGGTTTTTACCAAGCCTGCCAGACTTACCGTCTTTTCCTTTTTCTCCAGGAATACCATCTTTACCCTTTAAAGCTTCTTGAATTTCTTCGTCTTCTAGGATATCTTCTTTTGATATCTTTTTGTTTAATTTGTCTTGGAGTTCATTTATTGTTTTGTCGTATCTAAAATCTATTTTAGTATTTTTTAGATTAAGTGTTTCCCCATCCCAGTATAAATTGTAATCCTCTGGACTATTTCCTATTAATAAAGTCCCATCTTCCAAGTTCCAGCGTACTTTTCCGCCTAGGATTGTACCTGCTACAAGCAAATCAGCGGTAAAGCCTTGACCTGTACCGAAGGTTTGGAAGTCCCAATCCCCGTTTGGTTTCTTGCTATCAGCAATGGCAAGTGTGCCAGCTCCTACATAAATTACCCTTTGGGGGTTATCTTCTATTTCTCTATCAAAGCTGTAATATCCTGCTGGAAGTCCATATTTATTACCTTTTTTTAGCTCATAATTATAGCCATCTCGATTAAAAGTGGCATGGGTTATCCCCTCAGTTATCTTATCTACAAAAGAGCTTTTAAGGTCGGTTTCAGTTTCTTTTAACCTATTTTCTAAAGCGTTTAGATTATCACTTACAATCTTTTCTCTATCTGCCGGACTTTGTACTAATTTATCGCCAAAATCAACTTCTAGCGTTTCATTTAAGAGATTTCTATGTGCCTTATAAATTCTTGTCCTATAATAAAAATCCAAATCTTTTCTAATTATTCTTACAATGTCGCCAACATTTGTTCTCGACCTTTTGGATATTTTTGTTTTAAATTGGACAAGGGGGCGTGAAACTTTTACTAAAAAATTATATCCTGCCTTAATTAACTCCTTAGGATCTTCAATATTATCAAATATTTGTACTCTTGTTCTTGGTTCTCCATCAGAAAACCCAAACTTTTTTGTCATTTCTGTAAGTTCAAGATATTCTTGTCCCTTTGGCTTATCTATCAGATCTCCTTTGGATTTTTCCCAAACAACATCGTCAATTTTTATTCTTCTGCCATATCCATCAGTTGGCTTTCCTTCTTCGTCTACCTTTTCTTCGCCTTTTCCTCTTGGTATAACTCTTGTGTAAACCTCAGACACATCAACTTCTTTTATAACTTCAAGGGCATTAGATCCATAGACAAATCTTTCTCCTGTATCTTCGCCCCTAAATCCTAATAAATCAATATATCTACCAGTTATTTTATTCCCATCAAAAGTTAAATAAAAATGTAAATCTAAATTCCAAGTTTTAATTATTTTTGATAATGCGTCTAGTCTTGTACAATCATAAAAGTTGGCAGACAATAAATCACTATCATCTACCCCACCAACTTTCCACCTAGAACCATCCAGAGCAATATTTAAAGCGACACTTGCTTTTACCTTATCCGGTCTTTTATCTCTTATATATCCATAAGATTTTAATTCATCAAAAATTATATGAACCGCTTGATAATTAACCGCATTGTCGTCTGATCCAGAGTCTATTATTCTATACATTTGTATTTTTTGATAATCTTCCATATCTTTATGGGCAACATATTCTATATCTTTCATCTTATCGTTAGAATCAATAAAGACTCCAAATTCTAAAGTCATTAGCTTATTTAATTCTTCGTGTTGGATTAAAGATTCAAGTTCAGATGAAGCAAGCTCATGTATTAAATTTTCGTTTTTATCAAATAAATACAACATTAATAGCTCCTTAATTTGTACTTAATCTCATAATCACAAGCATTAGATAAAAGAATTTTATCCCTTGGACTAACAAAAAAGTTTTCAAAATCACTCATCAAGTCCATAGCTGGCATTAAGTTTTTACTATTTAGCAAGGCTTTTTGCTCTTTTAATAAAATATTTATAGTATTATCAGCCTTAAAAAGATAAGAGAAAATCGTTTTGCCATTTCCATTCATATTTTCAAAGGTGAATTTATTAGTATCAGCAGTTAAATTAAATTTCATTTCCAAAATATCTATATTATATCTAACATCAGGAATTTCAATTTGATTTCCGCTTCCTTTTATCACATAAGTTTCTATGCTTGTTTTCATAGGATCTACACAAAGGATTTTAAAAGTTGAAATTACAGAATTTTTATCCTCTTTAAAACTCCCTATTTCACTTATAGTTCCTGTGTAATAAAAAGTGGTGTCGTCAGTCCAAGTCCATTTCGCTTCTTCTTGGTGCAATATAGTTGTCAATTTAGATAAAAGCTCTCTGAATAATTCGTTTGTCTTAGCCTCCAACAAAAACTCAACTTCTATCACAACACTTTGAATATCAGAGCTAAAAAATATATTTGTACCAGACGTGTTCGAATTATTTCTAGTAGATTTTGATCCTGCATTTCTTCTTGCAGAAAACTTTAGTGTTTCAATATCTCTACCAAATACAGAACTACCCGATACATTTAGAGTTCTATATCCATCAAGCTCAGTATCTAAATTAAATCCATTAATAATGGTTTGTATAGAGGCAAAAGATTTAAGATTTGCCTCGTTTGTATCGATAAACTTATATGCCAAAATTAGCCTCCAATCTTAAATCTTTTCCTTGTTCTTGTGTAATATCTCTAGATATAGCCCTAAATTCATTATTTCCAAGCCTTAAATTAATAACTAAAGGCGTTGCCTTGCTATTCGTATTAAAATCGCTAAAAGAAGAATTTAAGCCAGTATCAACACCCTTAATAGTGTTAGATAATCCATCAACTGCATTATTAACATATCTCTTAGATTTTTCTAATCCTACTGCAAGACCTTCACCTGCGTATGATCCTAGATTCATTAAAACCCTAGATGGTGAATGAATTCTTAATGCTGATCTAATTCTTGCAGAAACAGAAGCTGCAATTGATGAAGCAAGCCCCATTATAGAACCTCTTGTGCTTGCAAGACCGCTGTAAAATCCCATTCCAGCATTATATCCAGCACTTCGCATTCCACCAACAGATGAGTTCATTATGCTTATTAGGTTGCTTCTTAGTTGATTAGCCAGCGATACAGTCCTTTGGCATGCATTAGCAAAGGATTGTGCCATGTTATTTCCTGATTGCCTAGTTTGGTTTACAACACTCCTCCACATTTGGTTGGTAGAGTTCCTCATTTGGCTAGCAAAGGTCTTATATCTGCTAGACATTTTATTAGTAAAACTATTAAAGCTACTATAGTTTTTGTTAAGTGCTTGTTGGCTTAAGCTAGTAAACTGCGTCCACATGTTTCTATTTGTAGATATAAAACGACTAGAGAAGTTACTAAAGGCGTTTGTTACTCTAGCGTTCATGGTGTTTACACTATTAATCACTTGATTAGTACCTTGGTTTACCGTATTTGTAATTTGGTTAAAAGTATTTGTAAAGCCTGTTGATAGGTTTTGTAGTCCACTTGTACTAGTGGTTGATATCTTAGACATCGAACCTTCCACAGAGTTTGCCATGCTATCCATAGCTGTTTGCGTTCTTTGGGATAATTGTTCATAGGCTGTTGCTGATTGCTCACTAGTATTTGTAGCATCTTGCGGAACTATTCCAGATAAGTTTTGACTCGCTCCAGTCACAGCATCTACCCCTTGATTAAAGTTAGTAGACATAGTTTCTGCCATACCAGCATATGAAGAAGTTACATTCGATTGCATAGCACTTGTGCTACTTGCTACGCTAGATGTTAGACCTTCCATTATTCCAGTAACATTTGTGCTCATAGACTGTGTTTCTGATGTTACTTCTTGGTTGGTTTGAGCCGCTTCGCTTTTACCTGGTGAGAATATCTTTTTAAAGAATCCACCTATAGCTGATCCCACGGTGCCAACTATGGTTCCTATAGCACCAATTATTGCTTTTCCAAGCTCTAAGATAATTTTAGCACCTGTGGCTATGACTTGTGGGATATTGGTAACAATCCCCTTGATTATTTCAAATATTATCTTAACGCCTGAGCTTAAAAGCTGTGGTAGTGCTTGGCTTAATCCAGAAATAAATCCTGTTATAGCCTCTCTACCAGTTTGTAGTATTTTAGGTATATTTTGAACTATGCCTGAGACTAATTGTCCGATTAGTTGTACTCCTGCTACTAAGAGCCTTGGGAGGTTTTGTAATATCCCTTGTAATAAGGATCCTATGATTTGCACCGCTGCTCCTATAAGTTGACCTGCGTTATTTCCTACAGATTCTACTAGAGCAATAACAATATTAGCTCCAACCGTAAGTATTGTTGGGATATTAGCAGATATAGTCTCAGCTAATCGGCTAACTAATTCCGCTCCTTTGGAAACAAATTCAGGTATTTTTTCAGTAATTCCATTTCCTAAATTAGTTATTATTTCAGGGCCTTTTGTCTTAGCTACTTCCAATAATTTATCTATTTGTGTACCAAATTTAGAATATAAAAGTCCAAGACCTGCCAAAGCTACACCTATAACAGCAGCTGGAAATAATGAACCCATAGCAGCATTTGCCACGCTTACCATATTTCCAGTATTAATTCCGAAAGAACTTAACAAGCTTCCAGCCTTTCCAAGTCCAGAACTTAATCTTCCTCCGAACGCTCCAACCTTTGAACCCATTGATTGGAAATGCGTTCCAAATTTTTCGTCTAGTGATCCGATAGCCTGACCTATTTTTGATGTAAATCCAGATTGAATTTTCCCGGGAACTGTAGACATTTTGTCATACATTTCTAAAGCCTTATTTCCAAAATCTGGGAACTTACTACCAACCTCAAGAAATTTATCCCCAAGTGAACCAGCAGCATTTTTCATTCCAGTACTGACACTTGTAAATAAAGAACCTGAATTCGATAAAATTCCAGTTGCTGTTTTAAAAGCATTGCCAACTTGTGACACTACACCAATAACGGGAGATAAAGTTTTCGTTATCTTTCCACCAATCAATAAAACTGGTCCAATAGCTGCTAAAAGTCCACCAATCTTTAAGACTATTTGTCCTATAGCTTCTTTGGATGAATCAGATAAATCAAACCATTTTTTAGCAAGTTCATTGACCTTATCAACCATATCTTTAAGAGCTGGTGCGACAATTGAAAATATATCTTTAGCTATATTTCCAAAAGTATTTTTCAAGGTCTTTAATTTAGCGTGTAAAGTTTTCCAAGCTTCCGCCGCTTCTTCTGCCAAATCATTTCCGTGTTCATAAGCATCATTAGATTGTTTTATAGCCTCTGATAATAATTCGTGGTTTTGTGCTAAAGATTTGACAGCGTTAGATTCTCTTACACCTTTAATACCTAACATATCCAAAATTTGATTCATGTTGCCACCAGATTTTGAAGCACTATCAAGACCTTTCATCAAGTCTTCTAAAGCTTCTGTAGGTTTTGACTTCCATTTAGCAGCAAAATCCTCAGCACTCATTCCTGCAACCTTGGCAAAGTTTTGTAATTTTTCACCACCACTTGCAACAGCCTTATCAACCTTTGTCATAACTGTAGACATAGCAGTTCCACCTGCTTCTGCTTCAATTCCAACAGAACTCATAGCAGTAGCAAGACCCAAAACATTTGGCGTTGTTATTCCAACAAGCCTAGATGAAGCTGCAAGCCTTGAGGACATATTCATTATTTCAGCTTCACTTGTAGCAAAATTATTTCCAAGTCTAACAACAGAATTACCAACTTGTCTTATGTTTTTACCAACATCTATCCCCATTACATTGGCAAATCTTGCCATTTGTTTTGCACCTTCTTCTCCTGCA
>QWBY01005180.1_pt1 | contig 11525 bp, 11 predicted proteins | sample 1972471 | NCBI WGS metagenome assembly QWBY01 (sample SAMN09866722, study PRJNA288562) | Human gut metagenome isolate term6_stool, whole genome shotgun sequencing... | reverse complement strand
TTATTAGGAACGTGATACGAGTTGTTGAGCAAAGCGAAAAAATCACGCCCCTACACGTTGCCCTCAATGGATTTTACTTCTTTTCCGCCTTCATGATAACCTGAACGTGGTTGCCAGTCTTGAGAACTTGCTTGGCAACTTCGCCCAATGTTTTTGGTGACATGGCTTTCATGACTGCATCGAATGAATTTGCCTTATCAACTCCGTAAATAGCGTAGTCAGAAAGTACGCTCAACCAGTATCCGTTGCGTTTCACAGCGTCTTGGTGGCTCTTGAGGATTGCTTCTTTCACACGAGCTACGTCTTCGTTTGTTATCTTTGTTTGAGCGTCAAAGATGATTTCTTTTGCGAGTTTGTTGGCAATATCAGTCTTCTCTGGGTTGGTTGCCAATTCGCATTCAATCTTGAAATAGTGGCCTGTAAGGTCGCTTTCGAGTTCTGCACTTGGCATAGGAGTGTAGACTGCGCTTTCTTTTTCACGAATGATTTCAAACATTTTGTTGCCCAAGTATTGTCCCAAAGCACGAGCGTTCAATGCGTTTGCGAGGTTGTATTCTACCTTATCTGAGCGATACAAGTCGATGGTCTTGTCTTGTGGAGTAGCCATTTTGAACTTGAAGGTCTTTTGTACTTTACCGTTGGTGTAGTAGCGTGTGTCAGTAAGGTCAGATTTTGCCTTGCTTGCTGGCAACGATGCGATGTACTTTTCGATGAGTGTGCGTATTTGTGCTTCGTCGAAGCTACCTACGAAGGTAAATGTAAATTCGCCTGCGTTGCTGAAAAGTTGCTTATAGATTTCGGTAGCACGGTTGTAATCTATTTTATCGAAATCGCTTGCATCTGGAGAGAGGTGTTCGAGTTTCTTACTGTGTGTGTAATAAGCGACAGAGTCTTCCATAACAGCGTCTGGGTCGTTGGCTTTTGTTGCCATTTTTCCCTTCAAGTATTGTGCAATGAGTTGGAGAAAACCTTCGTCTTTCTTCACGTCTGTGAAGCTGAGGTTAATCATTTGCATGAGAGTTTCCACGTTTTCGTTGTTGGTAGCACCTTGGAGAGAGTGAATATCGTTGCTAACGCTTGCGTCAATGCTTGTCATTTTTGTTTGTGCAATGCTGCTAAGGTCGTTCAAACCCTTTGTACCCAATCCGTGAATCATACCGATTTCTGGGAAGAGTTTCTTCATAACGAGGCTTTCGTTCTTGGTAATGCTTGTACCACCTGGTGCTGTGGCTGACATAAGGATTTCGTTGGCTTTGAGGTTGGTCTTTTTCAAGATTACTTTTGCGCCGTTAGAGAGTGTCAATTCCTTTGCACCGAATTGGTTTAATGCCTTTTCGCTGACGATTTTACCAGCCTTTGGCATTGTTGTCATCATTGGTTCTTCCTTTGTATTATCGATGTACGCTTCCACTTTTTGTGCGCTTGCGTTCTTAAACATGGTTGGAAGGTCGGCTTTTGTGAATGTTGTCTTGCCGTCTTTCTCAGGCATAATGATGCTCATTGCAAAGTTTTTGCCATTAACATTGATGAGTTCCTTTGCCATTTCGTTGATTTCTGCCAATTGGAGCATTGGAATGATTTGTTTGAACATTTCATATCGTTGCTCAATGGTAGCGTATGGCTCGTTGCCAAGGAAGTTGCTGATGAGTTTTTGAGCGTGTGCATCGTTGGTAATAGTAGCGCGGTTGGTGTAAGCTTGTTCCAAAGATGCCATGTAAGCCTCTTTTGCGTGTTTAAATTCTGATTCTGTAAATCCAAATTCGCCTACTCGCTTCATTTCACGGAATACTTCGTTGAAGGCTTCCTTGTCTTTGCCTGGGCGTGGAACTGCTACGATTTGTTCTGCATCGCGTGTAAGGGCTGTACCTGCATAGTTGCCCATCATTGCTTGCACGCCTACTAAGTTTGAATTAGGTTCTTGGCAAACTTTTTGCATGCGGTTGTTGAACATTGTATTGACGATTTCGTACAATGGGTCCATCATGAAGTAAGCAATGGTAGCTTTCTCTTGTGGTGCAACGTAGTCAATCTTGCGATATATTTGGAAGTAAGTTTGTGTTACTTCTTGGTGGCTTCCGAAGGCGAAGAGTGGTTCTGCGTTGTCTTCAATCAAGACTGGTGTTGCTTTTGTTGCTTCTTTGTTTACAGGAAGTCCGCCAAAGAGTTTTTTGATAGATGCTTCTATTTTTTCAGGGTCGATGTCGCCTACTACTACCACGGCTTGGTTGCCTGGGAAGTACCATTTACGATAGTAAGCACGGAGGGTTTCAGGGTTGCAATGGTCGATAACGTCCATGCTACCAATGACGGTGCGCTTTCCGTAAATGCTATTTGGGAAGAGGTCGGCATTGGCTGCACGCATCAAACGTTGCATGGCGTTGTGTCCACGGTATTCGTTGTGTACCACATCGCGTTCTGTTTCGATTTGGTCTTCTGTCAATGTCAATCCTTCTGACCAGTCGCTCAACACGAGCAAACATGAGTCTACGAGCGCAGGACGGTCGGAAGCAACGCCTGTGAAATAGTAAACGGTGTGGTCGGCAGTGGTATAAGCGTTCCAACCTGCACCTGTTGAGTCCATGAACTTCACGACAGAGTCGTCAGCGAAGTGGGTTGAGCCGTTGAAAGCCATGTGTTCGAGAAGGTGAGCCAAGCCGTCTTGGTCGTCACGTTCTTGTATAGCACCTACTTTTTGGGCAATGTAGAAGTTTACTTTGCCTGCTGGGTAATTGTTTTTACGAATGTAATAAGTCAAGCCATTGTCAAGATGACCTACTTTTACTGCTGCGTCCACAGGAGCGGGTGGCATTCCTGCCATTTCGTTCTGTGCTGTTGCGCCTGTTGCGAGGAACAAGAGCGCACCGATAAAAAGGTGTTTAATTCTCATTGTTTGTTTATTTGTTGATTGTTCTTTTTCTTTTTTTCGTGTGAGTGGGGATTGACCAGCGAGCCTTGCCTTTTGTTTGCTGCATGTTTCGGGCAAGATTCCCGTCATTCTGTTACCTTCTCAATTCACTATATAAACTAATTTTTATTTCTTATTCTTCTTGTTCGCCTTCTCTGAACTCTAAGAGGTCGCCTGGTTGGCATTCTAAGGCTTCGCAAATGGCGTTGAGTGTAGTGAAACGCACGGCTTTTGCCTTTCCTGTTTTCAGTATAGAGAGGTTGGCAAGGGTAATGTTTACTCGTTCAGAAAGCTCGTTCAGCGACATTTTTCGCCTTGCCATCATTACGTCAAGGTTTACAATTATCATGTTCAATCCTTTCATTATAGGTGGGTTTTTAAAATTAGCTTTACTTTATTTTGAGGTTTTTATTGAACTCAAATGGGCAGTGAGCGAGGGAACATAGTGGACTATGCGACCAAGCAAACTGACGATTTGGGTCGATAAAAAAGCCAAAAGATAGTGAAACGTAACCCATTATTTAAAGTTATATATTACGGTGGTAATTTTTTTTAACCCACCTATACTGTTAATTGATTTTCTTCTCTCATGCGAACGCCTATGGCAAACACTTCATAGATGATGAAGAGCAGCGGCACTTCGAAGAGTCCGTTCGGCATATCAATCGAACTGATGTAGTCGATTGTGCGACCTTGTAGTTCGAAGGCTTTCGATGCGTAATAGACTTCGACAAAAGTGGTCGCCCAAAAGAGGAGGTAGAACGCCAAAGTGGTGTATGCTAATTTCTTTATTAACTTCAAATTCTCTAACGAGAAAATGTTTTCTACGTTTCGGAAATGTGAAATGAGTTTGAAACTAAAAACTAACATCATCACCAAAAGCACGATAAGACCGAAAAAGGTGATATTTTTGGTGGTTTGCAGCATACTTGGCATTGCACTAACAACATCTAACGCTGTAACCCACACCTTTTCTTGTTTGCCCGTCTTTTCGTTTTTCACGAGGATAGGATTAGAATTTAAATCCACTCCCAAGGAGATATTCGTCATGTTGCCACGCATTTGAACATCTTTGTCGTGCTGCATAATTTGTTTATACTCTGCCGTCTTAGCGTAGTTCTTGTCTTTTTCGACTTTTTCTTTCGCCTCGTAAATAATGTCGGTCGTTGCCCATGCACGTCCAAACATTTCGCCTGTGACATAGAGCGTGTACATCATGATGACCAAATACTTTGTAGGGGCGTGATTTATCACGTTCCTAATACACTAAAATTTGCGGAGAGGAACGTGATAAATCACGCCCCTACAAAGTTTCATTGCTCGAAAGGTTCTATTTCTCGCCACGAGCATGTACAAATTTCGCTTTGCTCATTTATATGCTTCGTGTGGCTTAACCAAATCGCTCTTTTTTCGCCCTATATATATAAGGTGAAAGGCTGTGATGTGGTTTTTCCTCCTATCACGCTGCAAATGTAGATATTATTTTTATTCCCTCCAAATATTTATCGGTAATTATTTATTGTTTAACAATAATTTTTAATTCAATAAGAATAAAATTATACTGAAAATCGTTTCCTATTGTTTTGCGTTTCAAAATAGGCTATTTACGAATGCAAAATAGGCTATTTGAAAACGCAAAATAGCCTATTTGAAAATGCAAAATAGGCTATTTGCAAATGCAAAAACGCTCAACCTTTCGGCTGAGCGTTTTTGTTTCTTTGTGCTTGATTATAGGTTCGCGCCTCTCGGCGTTCCCCTTAATCTTGCATCAATTGTTATCCAAATCTTAAAATCTAATTTTACCTATGTACTAATTCCTATTTTCTTCCTGAACAATCTCTTTTGTTCTTACCTTAAACATTCAACTAAAATCTAAATCTACTACTATTAACCTAAACAATCTAATAACCTTTTTGCCACCTTAATATTGTTTTGTTTCCACTTTACCGCTCAATGCTGCGAGTGCGTTTTCGGTTAATGCGAGCATTTCGTCTTGTCCTTCGTAAACAACGACGGGTGCGAGGAATGAAATACGCTTTTTTAGTTCTCTCACCAAGCGTTTGCTGTAACAAAGTCCGCCAGTAAGCAGTACGGCGTCTACCTTTCCACACAATACGGCACCTTCTGCGGCGATTGCTTTTGCCACATGCCATATCATAGCCGAGAAGACTAATTGTGCTTTTTCGTCTCCGTTGTCAATTCGTTCTTTAATAATTCGGAAATCGTTTGTACCCAAATGGGCTAAGAGTCCGCCTTGTGTACAAATTTTGTGCATCATTTGTTCTTCGGTTAATCCGCTGTGGTAACACATTTTTATGATGTCTGTCATAGGCAAAGTGCCTGTTCTTTCTGGCGAAAATGGTCCTTCTCCGTCCAAAGCATTGTTGGCATCGATGGCTTTTCCGTGTTGGTGGGCTGCAATGGAGATACCTCCGCCGAGATGACAGATGATAAGATTGAGTTTGTCGTAGGTGGTATTCCTATCGGCAGCATATCTTCTTGCGATTGCTTTTTGGTTCAATGCGTGCCAAATACATATGCGTGGTACTTCGGGAAGTCCTGAAATTCGGGCTTCGGGAGCTAATTCGTCCACTACACCTGGGTCGGCAATGTAACTTTTACAGCCAGGTATGAGCGATGCTATTTCGTATGCCAACTTGCAACCCAAGTCGCATGGGTGTTGGTGGAGAGCGGTTCGTTGGTCGTCTACCATTTGTTGATTGACGGCATATACGCCACTTTCCAATGGTTTTGCCAATCCGCCACGACCTACAACGGCATGGAAATCGAGCGGAATATTCCGTTTTTCGAGTTCCTTTAATATGTGTTGCTTTCTAAATTCGTATTGGTTGAAAATGGTTTCATAGTGTGCGAGCTCGTCGCGCGAATGTTTGATGTCCTCTACAAAGAGCAATTCGTTGTTGTGAGCCACCGAAATTTTTGTCGATGTAGAGCCTGGGTTTATCGCTAATATATTGAATGTCATTCTGTTATTGCTTATTATTTGAGATGATTGCTGCCAATGCCATGCTGTAAAATTTCGATTCTACGGTGTCGCCTCGGCTGGCTAAGACTACGGGAACGTCGGTTCCTTGCAGAACGGCAGCTGTTTCGGCTTGCGAGAAAAGCGTAATGGTTTTGTAGAACACGTTGCCTGCTTCAATATCGGGGAAACAAAGTGCGTCAGCTTCGCCTTTTATGGGTGATTCGATTTTCTTTGTTGCCAATGCTTCTGGCGAGCATGATGTTTTCAGGTCTAATGGTCCGTCTACGATACAATTGCCAAAGGCTCCGTTTTCAGCCATTTTTTTTATTTCCTGATAGCCTTGTGTGTAGGGGAAATGTCGCTCGTCTATTTTTTCAGAGCAGTGAATGAGGGCAATTTTGGGTTGCTCTACATGGAAAGCATGGCAGAAATGGGACAGATATTTCACCTGTTCCACCCTTTGTTCTTGCGTTGGAAAAGGCAGAACGGCTGGGTCTGTGAAGAATAAAATCTTGGGATAATCGTTTATTTTTGCTGCTGTAATGTGTGTCAAAACATTCCCTTTTGGCAAAATTCCGTGTTCTTTATGGAGTACTGCTTTTAGCAAAACATCGGTATTAACGAAGCCTTTCATGAGTGCATCGGCTTTGTTTTGCTTCACCATTTGTACGGCTATTTCTGCTGCCTCTTGTGGGTTTTGCGCCACAACGGTTTCATATTTTCCACTATATGCCTTGGCTGTTTGCTCTGAACATACGAGTATGGGGTTGGCAAATCCTGCTTCCGCTGCCATTGCTACGGCTTGGAGGGTGTGGTCGTCTTCTGCCCATACGATAGCAATATTCTTTTTGTCTCCTATCTCGTTCAAACGATGAACCAATTGTCTGAAATCGGATATTCTTTGTGTATCTTTGTCCATTTGATTAATCGTTATTTAAGAAAAAAAATGGGTTTTTCTGCATAGGTCGCAAAGTTACAAAAAAGGAATTAAAGTGGCAAAATTCGCATTATTTTCTCCTTTTATTTTTTCAGAAAATTAATATAAAGCTGCAAATTCTCTTGTCTTTGTGTAATTTTCTAAAGCGGAGTTTGTGGAGAGTTGAGAAACTAGGAGAACTAGGAGAACTAGGAAAACTAGGAAAACTAGGAAAACTAGGAAAACTAGGAAAACTAGAAGAACTAGGAAAAACTAGGAAAACTAGGAAAACTAGGAGAACTAGGAAAACTAGAAAAACTAGGAAAACTAGAAAAAGCTAGGGGAAAAAAAACAACCCCCCAGCCTCCCCTACTCTTTTATATCTCCAATGCCAAGCCGCCTGTGCTGGTTTCTTTGTACAAAGAAGGCAAATCATGCCCTGTTTTCTTCATTACGTTCACCACTTTGTCGAACGAAATGCGATGGCGACCGTCACTAAAATTAGCATATAGCTGCGCATCGATGGCACGACAAGCCGCAAAAGCATTGCGCTCGATACAAGGAATTTGCACCAAACCGCAGACGGGGTCGCACGTCATGCCAAGGTGGTGTTCCAATCCCATTTCGGCGGCATACTCAATTTGCGATGGTGTACCGCCAAACAATTGGCAAGCGGCTGCCGAAGCCATAGCACAAGCCACTCCTACCTCGCCTTGACAACCTACTTCTGCACCTGAAATCGAAGCGTTTTCTTTCACAACATTGCCAAACAAACCTGCTGTGGCCAAGGCTCGCAATATTTTTTGTTCGCTAAAACCATCGGCTGTGGAATATTGGTACAACACTGCTGGTACAACACCGCACGAACCACAGGTTGGAGCAGTTACTATCGTACCGCCAGATGCGTTTTCTTCGCTCACTGCCAAGGCGTAGGCATAGACCATTCCACGGGCTTGAAGGCTCGGTTTGTAGCCTTTGGCTTTAATGAAATAGTTGCTTGCCTTGCGCGAAAGGTTCAACGGACCGGGCAAAACGCCTTCATTTTCCAATCCATTCTTTACTGCCTCCCTCATGGTATGCCACGCTTCGCGCAGGTGGTCCCATATTTCAGGGCCTTCGCTGTATTCTACATATTCCCAATAGCCTCGCCCATTTTTCTCGCACCACTCTTGAATTTTTTGAATGGTGGTGAGTTCGTAGATGGGTTCAACATAGAATTGGTCGGCTTTGCCCTTGCCTTCCGACAAAGCACCACCTCCAACGCTGTAAACAGTCCACTCGTCGGTAACGTTTTTATCGGCATCTAACGCACGATAAAGCATTCCGTTGGTATGCACGGGCAACACTTTGTGGGGTTCCCAAAGTATTTCCACAGGAGCAATCGCAGACAACACTTCCACAATGGCGACATCGGTTAAGTGACCTTTGCCCGTTGCTGCCAACGAACCATAGAGGGTTACCTCAAAACTATGTGCTTCGGGGTGGCGACTGCCAAAGATTTCGGCTGCATGAGCAGGCCCCATTGTGTGGCTACTGGAAGGTCCTTTGCCAATTCTGAATATTTCTTTTAACGAATTCATGTTTCTTTAACTCCTGTTTTTTGCGAAATGACACCTTTATTTAATGGGATTTGTGGGGGCGTTCATTCTTTATTAGAGCATTCTTTCTTTATCAAGGTGGCTCCTAAAACCACCATAAACGATACTTCGTGTGCCGATTGCAAAAGCATAGCTATTGCTTATTTTTGCGTTGGCGACTTTTTTCACGTTTGCAAAAGTAAGGAATATTTTACGAATTACAAGCATTTTTTTTCGTAAAAAATATTGTCTTCCGCCCTTGTTGCTTCCCTTTCCAAAGTAGATGATTATCAATTTGCCAACCATTATTTTTATTTTCCTATCGCTTTGATTATTGTTTGCGAACACCAGCCGTCGTCCAAGCAATAAAAAAGTGGGTTTCAATGGCAATGTTTTTATTGAAAAAACACACCAAAGAAGCCCTCATTTTTTAAGCTAAAATTTAGTTTTTATTCATGAAACTCTATTCATTCTACACATTTTGTCGCTTTATATCCAGCCGCATGGGGTCTAAAATTCCACCTTTCTTATATAAAAGGAGATAGCGTTCGAGGACGGAGCGCACTTTAATGTTCTTCCGTGTCAGCACTCGGTCGTAAAAAGTCCACGGATTGGGTGTGGGGGTGAGGTTCAAAACACAGCAGATGCGTGCCGATATGTCTGAAAAACTGAGCGGACGCCCATATTCATCGACCAATTCGCCCGTCTCCCAAACAATATGAGCCAACTCTATCAAATCGGTTTTAGTACTTGTCCAATGCAATCCTTCGTCGGAATTGCGATTCATCAAATCAGAAAAGTCAGCCACCAAAACCGACTTCATCCTTCCTACATCTTCGTGCGACCAACATTTGCCGCCTACTTGGGTCATTCTGGTTAATGTCATAATCCTATTTTAAATGTAAAGTTAAAGGGGAAACTGCGCCGTAAGCCGTTGAAACACAGTTTGCCACCATATTAAGGTTAAATAACTCTCAGCCAACCGCAGCAGACACACCGCATAAAGCCTACTGCGTGAAAGCCAAGAATTACATCGCAAAAGTAAAAGCTAAATGTGCAATATATGTTCAATCGCAATTTTTTTATAGTTAAACTTTCTTATAATCGCAAAAAAAATAGCAGAATGGCAGGATAGCAGTCCACCAAATCCATGTAGAGGGCATGATTTTTTTGTGCAGGGGACGTGGTTTTTGTCGTAGGGGCGTGATTTATCACGTTCCTAACAGCAAAAAAGGTAACGAAAACTGCTATGAAAATTTTGATAAAGCCACAAAAAAACAGAAAATTCTCTATGGAAAATCGATAGAGCATTGTCTGTTATGATGATTTATTTATTTCTTTCCAAAAAGAAACAGGCTGTTTTGAAGCTAAAAACAGGCTGTTTCTTCTTGCAAAAGCATAGATTTCATCTTCGAAAGCAATTCTCAATCGAATTGGTTTCGGTGAAATTTACTTTTTAGAACCCACCTTTAAGGATTTACATATATAGATTTTTGCAGAACAAGGGGATTATTTCCATATTTTTTTGTAACTTTGTAACTTGGAGAAGTGGCGACCGCAGCCTTTTTGAGGCAGAAAAATTGCACCCCAACAAGACAAAAAAAGAAAATGAAGAAAATAATGATATTCGATTTCGATGGCACTTTGGGCGATTCGGAATTGCTGATTACCAACACGATGTTGGAAACAATTGAAAAAATGGGACTGCCCCAACGCTCTCGCAGGGAATGTGCAGCGACAATCGGACTGCCTTTGGCGGAATGTTTCTCGTCGATTATCCCCATGACGGACGAAAAGGCGGAAGAATGTGCCGATGTTTACAGCGAAATTTTCCACCGTAACAATATCCCAGGAGCGGTACCACCCTTTCCAAACGTGATTGAAACGCTTAGAACGCTACACGAAAAGGGGACCATTCTGACCTTGGCAAGTAGTCGCCACCACCACTCGTTGGCTGCCTTTGTCGATGAAATGCAGCTGAACGATTGCATCAGTTATATGCTTGGGGCTAACGATGTTACGTTTCCGAAACCCAATGGAGAACCCGTTACGAAGACATTAGAGAGGTTTTCAATCGCGCCTGCCGATGCCTTGGTCATTGGCGACACCAAATTCGACATTCTCATGGGGCGCAATGCGGGCGTTGAAACCTGTGGCGTAACCTATGGAAATGGGACGAAAGAGGAACTAATCGCCGCAGGAGCCGATTGCTTAATCGATGGTATTCAGGAACTATTGCACCTCCCCCACCCTTAATAGAATGGGTTCTAGTTTTTCCTAGTCCTCCTAGGATTCCTAGTTTTCCTAGTTTCCCTAGTTCTCCTAGTTTCCCTAGTTCTCCTAGTTTTCCTAGCCCTCCTAGTTTTCCTAGCCCTCCTAGGATTCCTAGTTCTCCTAGTTTCCCTAGTTCTCCTAGTTTTCCTAGCCCTCCTAGTTCTCCTAGTTCCCCTAGCCCCCCTAGTTCTCCTAGTTTTCCTAGCCCCCCTATTCTCTTTCTTGCTTCAACACCTCGATTTCAGCTTTGAGAGCATTATTTTCAGCCCTTAACGCTTGGTTTTCCGCTTTTAGCGTAGCGAGCAACCTGTCCTGTTCCTGCCGATAGCCCGTGCGAGCAGCATACATTCTCTCCTTTATTCCGCCTTGCTCCACAAATTGCTTTTGCAGAAAATCAAGATATTTACACATCATACGGTCGGTCAAGTGGCAGAGCGTTATCATTGTGTTGCAAAACTCTTCGGCATTCCACTTCTCTTTCATCGGTGCATAATATTCAAAAGTGTTGTGCGAGCGGCAAAAAGTCAGCATTTTGTCGTAGCGTGGGTGCTGCTTATCCCACAGGCAAAGCCCCCGAGTGTGCAAAAAGTCGTGATAATCCTCGCGCAATTCCTGCAAACTGGAACGTGCCACATTGAGCAACTTGAGTTCCATTTCGGTGGAAGTCTTTCCGTCTTCAATACCTTCAACAATGTTTTGCTTACCCGAACGTGCCGCCTGAACCATTTGGTCGAGGGTGCGGTCGCCGTATGGAGGCAAAAAGCGTTGGCAAAACACAAAAGTAAGCTGATAAACTGCATCGGCCTTTTGATAGAAATACAAATCATGCCAATCGGTTGTATCGCCCAAAACCTTTTTTTCGCCTTG
>QWBY01002517.1_pt1 | contig 11537 bp, 6 predicted proteins | sample 1972471 | NCBI WGS metagenome assembly QWBY01 (sample SAMN09866722, study PRJNA288562) | Human gut metagenome isolate term6_stool, whole genome shotgun sequencing... | reverse complement strand
CATTCTTGATGCGAGTTTGAATACCTTTTGCAAAAGTAATTAAATTCATCTACAATCACCCATAAACCCTGTAGTTTTTCTCTCAAACAGCCATTTATAATCGCATAATTCACCCTTATAGCTATCGCTGCTAATAAAGTCAAAACGATAATTATACGCTGTCATATTCACTTATTCTCCAGAACAGCTTGGCTGATTAAAAATCGAAGTGAGATACGCCAAGCACATGAAAGTGTTTTTGCAAGAAGATTTATAATCATTGAGCACCACGGTTGCGTATGTTCCGCATGGCGTTCATTTCATCCACGCCCTTTAATCCAAATTTGTTTACTATAATTAGAGTTAAAAGCTAAGAAGTTTTTTATGCATAATCATGTATGTTCACAACGATGCTTGTCTCTGTATTCAAGAGGAGTGATACCCATTCGTTTTTTAAACATACGCGCGACATTCTTCGCATCAGAAAGACCTGTTGATAATGCAAGTTCTGCAATTGGTGTATCTGTGGACACCAATTTGTGTTTCATGTGTTCAAAACGTAAATCCAAAATATACTGATGGATAGAAGTTCCAGTTTCTGCTTTGAAGGTTTTCTCCAATAAGCGACGCGACATAGGGACAAGTTTGAGAAGGCGATCCACTGAGAGATTGTCTGCATAAAACTGATGTATAAATGATAAAACGGTCAAAATGTGCTTGTTAGAAGTCATAAATATGTCGGTTGACCGTCTTTCAACTACTCCCATATAATCGACCATGATGTTGTCAACTCTTTTATAATTATGATTTAATACATGGTCGATATATTGTGCAGAATTGTAGCCTGCACGGCGAACATCAAGACTAATACTTGACAGCAGGGGATAGGTGAGCGTGCATGTAATTTCATCATTATCGACACCTAAAACAGCAATTTCAGATGGAACTTTGATTCTAAGTAACCGACAAACTTCAAGAATCACGCTGGCTCGTGTGTCATCGCAGGCCAGAATTGCCGTGGAGGAAGGTAATTTACTCAGCCATTCAATAGTATCTGAGAAGCCTTTACAACGTTCTTGGCTCCATACCGCATTTGCATAGCCATAGAAAGCAAAATTTCTAAAGCCTTTTTTTATGAAGAACTCTGCAGCCAAATTGCCTTGGCCTATATAATCCCCCGTAATATTAGGTATGTTCTGGAATCGTTGAATAAAATCTTGTGCAAGTGCTATTATTCCATTTTCAGCAAAGACACTAACGTCATCATTGTTATTAAACTGGCCGATGATGGCGTCTGCTTTCCATTGTCTTGCCCACTGAAGCACTCCTTCAATACCATGCTCAACACGGTATGAAGGAGGCATACGACATATAACCCAGGGCTCGTGAGATTGGGAATAATCAAGTATTCCCCGTAATAATTCCGTGGCGTAGGTTTCTGTGAAATCTATAAGCATTATCAGACGTATCATGGAATGGTCTTCTATTTAATTTTTATCTCACTGATTCCAGCCAAATTCCACCCGTCAGCCTGTAGCTTCAGGTGTTTGGTATCAACACCTTTGGGGAGATTGCATCTTATATTCCTATTTTCACCTGGTTGCAAAGTGATGAAGTTGTCTGTGTAATGTGCAGGATACACAAGATGCCCCTTCTGGTCAGTAAGGGCAAATCGTATGAGTAATGCAACCACTTTGTTAGGATTATTCACACTAATATTGATACTTTTCCCTTCGACATTGTTACTTGATTCGGCTTTGAAGTTAAGCTTCACTCTTTCAAGTGTTGCAAGAGCGGAATAGTCAGCGTACCTTTTTATTGGAGTTGTTATCCAGTCGGTAGCTTCCCAATCATAAATATCCATTTGTTCTGCAAGAACGTACTCGTTGGTGGAAATCGTATTGTGTTTCGCATCTGTGAGTTTCAAGAACAGAAAAGCGTTTCCCTTTATTTCTGGCGTATTAAATACGATTTCATGCTTCTGACCAGGAATAGAAATATCAGTACTTTGTTCATCGATCAGACTTCCGTCCAAAGAATATATTTTCATGGATGCATGAACATGTGCAGGAAGCAACGTCTCATTGACAGCGACGATTTTTTTTGATGCGTAGTTATAAATCAATTGTATTGGAGAGTTACCTTTTTTCACCGAATAATATGACGCATTTGGCTGCCCGTAGTAATCGTATAGTTGCCAGTACAATCCTGGACGTGCTGAATTAAGCATCCATTGCACAATGCCCGTAGAGCGTGGAGTGTTCACACGAAAAGCTTCAAACATTGCCTTTGTACTCTCATAATTGGCTAAATCTGCCTTGTGTAAGAAATCGACTAAGGTAGTTGGCGTGCCATAACGCGAGGAAATGACTTTCTGTAGATGGTTAAGAGAATTCATGGAAGTTTGAGATGCCGTACAATGATATTCCCAAGTCTCGCTAATCGGCCATAGAGGTTTACCTATCATACGCTTGAGTGACTCTTTTTGTGGAATTTGTGCTCCAATGCCAGTTTCTGTATTAAAGCCAAACGCGCCGCCTGGAGCCTCCTGTGCATACCAATATGCCGGTCCAACATAGTCGTATGGTCCTTCCATTTTCATGCCTGCGGTTCCAGACAACTGGCTTTCTAATTTCTTTGCAGATGTGACTATCGAGCGAGAGGGGTCAAATCTACGAAGTAGTCGCTGATAATTCTGTTCAAGTTTAGGTACAGGTATCTTGTCGCTCCCAACAAACCAGCAAATAATACTTGGATGGTGGCGCAACCAAAGCAATTGGTCATGAAAATATTGTGTCATCAAACGTATGTCATTCTCCGATGTCATACATCCATATAAATCATCACAGGGTTTTCCAAGGTATACTTCCCACTCCCAATGACATGTCCAACCAGGAAGTACCATTATACCGAGAGAGTCACATCGATTGAATATATCTTGCGACTTTCCCCAAATATTTTCCATTCGTATTGCATTAAGATTCATGTCACATACTTTATAGAGTTGCTCTGCATTTGTCTCAGGCGTATCTCTCATAAAAATATCATCGGTCCATCCACCTCCACGGATCAGCACACGCTTACCATTGAGAGTAAATCCACGGTCGCCATCTGAGGTGAAATATTCTCCTACCTGACGAATACCAAATTGGAAGGACTTAGAGTCTTGAATTTTCCCGTTGGATAAGAACGTGAGGTCCATTTTATATAGTTCCGGTGTTCCTAAACCCCGGCACCACCATAACCTTGGATTTTTTATATGTAGTTGCTTTACCTGGTCAGGCGTAAGTGTCAACAGCCGTTGTTCGCCAGCATGTAGAGATATAGGATATGTAAATTCAACTTCTCCGAACGATGCATGTATTTCACCATGAACCTCGTGATTGGACAAATTGGTTATTTTAGTAGAAAATGTCAACCAAGCTTCGTCAAGCGTGGCCATGTTCACCTCACTGAACACTGCAGGACTTGTCAACATCACATCACCACAGGTAACGATGCTCACTGGTCGTATAATTCCCATACTTTCATCGGCTGGTCTTGGATTCCAGTCCACATATCCTGCATTGGGCTCGCCAGGCATGGCCCTATATACTTGAATCTGGAGAGCGTTCTTCTCTTTCGCAACAGAAGTAACATCAAGTAAATGGCAACGATATGTGCCATACACAACTGAGGTGTCTGCTATTAGAACCCCATTGAGTTTAATGTTTGCACGGTAACTGATTCCATCAAGTTTTAAGAAGACATGCCCCTTCCGATCATTTTCCGTGAGGCTGAATGTAGTGGAGTATGTCCAGGACTTGTCAAACCGTGTGCGGTCTATCTGCTTATAGGCGGTTTCTTCAAGTATACCGTCGTATTCGCCATTGTCTGTCAAGACACCCATAATGGTTGACGGCACAGTAGCTTTGTATCGACCCTGCAAGATCCATCCATTTTTTAACTCAAGTACGCGAGCTGGCAAAGTCGTTACTCCAAGATAGAAAAGCAGGGAGAATAATGCAATGTGTCGCTGTATATGTACTAATGTCCCTTTCATTGTCTATTGGTTTAATAGGTTGTTCTATTGCTTTTGAATTTTAAATAAGACTGGCAGCTCCTAACAGTGCCGCATCTTGTAATCTGGTGGGCCTGATTTGTAGAAGCTTTGTCGATTTCGGATATGGGAACGACTTAATCACTTCATTCATGGATTGCTCGAACAGAGAGAACGCTTGTGAAATGCCTCCGCCAAAATAAATCGCATCTGGATCGTAAGCAAACATCACCATCTTGACCATGTTTCCCATGTGGCAGCCAAACTCACGCCACTTTTCAATAGACTCGGCATCACCATTCGTTGCCAAACTGTAGAGCTGTAGAGCTGTTTTATGGCAGAAGCGAGAAAAGAACATGCTGCCACAATAATGTTCTACATCGCTATCCAGATAAGGAAGTGAGCCTATCTCACCAGCGGCCCCATTTGCTCCTCTATACAATTTTCCATTAATGACTACGCCACAACCAAGTCCTGTTCCCAGAGTAATCCCAACCATGTGCTTAAACTTGTTGTCTTGTTCATGAAGTGAAACGCCTAATGCAAAACAGTTAGAATCATTTTCGACTGCTATTGGTACATTGTAGCGCTTGTGCAGAATCTCCTTCAGTCTCACCTCTTTCCATGAAGGAATGTTTGCCGTGTTGTAAACAATGCCACTATCGCTATCGACAACTGATGGTATTCCCACTCCTATCGACTCTATATTTTCATCAAAGAGTTTGTCGATAATACTACATAGCGCATCTACTACATCTTGTAAAGAGCCATCTGCGGGACATTGCTCCTGCTCTTTTTTCAAGATACTGTGCTTGTTTATGAGGGCAGCACGTAGATTCGTGCCGCCCACATCTAATCCTATTTTCATTTATTCAAAGATATCAAGTTATCATTTGGCACAGAGCATCCAGAAAGTAGCATCATTCCATACTTCTGCATCTGGGGCATCATAGCATAACACCAATTCTTTGTCTGTAAGCTTGAGTATTTCAAACGTGGTGATTTTTTTATCAGGCTCATAAAAAGCATGCCCCGAAAGCATTGTAACACCAGTAAGGGTGAGTTGACCTATTGACCATTGCTTTCCATTGTTAGGATTTACCTTTGCGGCTGTCATGTCAAATGAGAAGTGTCCTTTCTCAAGAACCTTGCCATTGACATCAACCTTGGTAACATTAGCTCCGCCATTTAAGTCGAACACAAGAGAACAATCTCTATCTTCCAGCTCACTGAGTGGTTTCACATCCCATGAAGGATTATCCTGCGTGAGCCAGCCACCAGTGCCATAGACCGCCTCGTCCGTATTATCAAAATTCCACGTCCAAGTTTTACCTTTTGCTCCATTTCCCGCAAACAAAATCCATTCTTTCTGGATGGGATGATCTATCTGATTGATGTGAACAGACCGCTCAGTTTCTACCTGTCCACCATCGCACATACCTATGAATTTCACCTTAACATCACCAATGTATGGCATGATTATGGTGTCACATTGGCGTGTAGACAGGCCTAAGCCTGTATCCCAATAGGCGGCCGTGCGTGGCGTGTTGTTTCTTAAGATTATGGCGTTACTTCCTTCTTTGACATTGGTTACTTCAATGTCAAGCTGTTCTGGTGACAATATCGCCCCCATTGGTTGGTCATCAATCAACGGGTCGCATGCTGCTAACGAAATGGCAATCGTTAATGTAGCAAATATACAAAATCTTTTCATGATAAATACTGTTTTGGTGAAGTGATTATGGTTTTAAACTCTCAGTACCCCATCCTGGGTTTTGCAGAAGAACTCCGTTTGAGAGGTCTATCTGTGTCTTGGGCAATGGAAGTACTCCCTTGGTTGCCTGAATGCGTGCCTTTATTCCAGTAAAGTCCATCTTTTCGTCTACAAGATTATTTTTTACCTTTACATTGTTCTGATTCGCTTCCAGGACATCTCCGGCGATATTCCAGCGTAATAGATCCCAATATCTTAATCCTTCGAACGCAAGTTCCCAATGACGCTCATTGCGCAGATTCTCATCCGAATATGCGACATCGGCAAGCCCTGCACGATGCCGGACACGGTTCAGGGGTACAGCATCTTGCTTAAGCTCTGCCTGCATGAGTAAAACATCGGCAAACCGAAGCACATAGATGTCTTGCATGTTGTTGATCTGATAGTCAGGATCAAGAGAAGGATAGAGTTTCATGTAGAAATTAATACTTTTACCATTTTCATCAATACAGTTGAAAGAAGCATATTTCTTTGACCAATATCCCGTTTCATTCATCTGCCTGTCATTTCCCCACACATAATTAGGCATTTCCTTGCTTACACTCATTATAGAGCCATCGCGACGTAAATCTCCAACAGGCCAGTCTGTATATGTTTTTGAATTAACTGGGCCAGCACCCCAGCCCAATCCATACGGAAAGTTTGACATCATGTCAGTTCCTTCACGTGGAGTAAAGAATAAACAAATACGATTTGCTCGATAAGAAGTGCCGTCATTCCATGAGGTTTGTGTAGAGTGCTTGATGACAAACATACTCTCAAGATTATTGCCCGACTCTCCTACCCAACGCATATTTCTGTCTTTCACAAACGGATAATCCTTTGCTGTATATTCATTTGTATATGGCCAAAGACTATGGAAATCGGGAACGAGCCCATAGCCACTGTTTTCCACACAATCATCGATGTACTTTATCACGTCTTCTCTTGTTAATGTACCATCAATAAGCGGCATGCTCTTTTTCCCATAATATCCTGTATAGTAAAGAAAGACACGTGCAAGCATACCCTCAGCAGCCCAATGGTTGGCGCGACCAAGCATTGATGCGTCTGATGGACTATAGGGGGTCGCTGGCAAACACTCTATAGCGTTTATCAGGTCTGTTCCAATCTGGGCGTAGAGGTCTTCTTGTTTGGCTCTGGGCAGGTTCTCTACTTTTGTCGAGATTACAAGCGGAACAGTTCCGAACATCTGGCATAATTGGAAATAGAAATAGGCCCTCAAGAAGGATGCTTCTCCCCGAGCTTGTTTTTTTATTTCATCACTGACTTTCATTCCAGCCAATTGCTCTATGAGAAAATTTGCTCGATATATGCCACGATAGTTCTGTCTCCATGGATCTGCAAACATATTTTCATCCGATTTCAGTAGTAAGTCTACAGCAGCCAAACGACGGTCGTTAGCTCCTCCGCCGCCAAACCGGTCATCAGATAAGAGCTCAGATGTAATGAAAAAACACTGTCCTTCTTCGCCATCTGTAGTTTTGCGTAACTCGTGATAAATCGAGATTAGTGCTGATTGAATATCTGTTTCTGTCTTGGGAAAGTTAGAGCTGTCCTTTTTCGTCAAGTTCTCTGTGTCAAGGTATTGTTCACAACCTGTCGACAATAATAAGAAGAATATGCATAAAAAAATATTTTTCATCTGTCTGCTTTTTATAAATTATTAATCACGTTCCATTGAAATATGAATAAATAGGCCGTCAAAACTTTACGTTTACACCAACAATAACAGTACGAGGGGTTGGATATGATCCTACGTCAACGCCGCTAACCCATGTTTCATATCCACCGTAGCCAACTTCTGGATCCATTCCCGAATAACCTGTAATCGTGAAAGGATTTTCTAATGTAAAATACAAACGCAACTGCTGTAGAGGGATATGCTTGAAAAGCTGCTTGAAATCATAGCCAAGGGTAACATTCTTAAGGCGCATGTAATCGGCATTTTCCATGTATAAATCCGACACAAATTGCCAGTTAGGTGAAGTTCCCGTAGTGAGTCGTGGAATTCGATTGGATGAACCTGGGCCATGCCATCTACCAAAAATTCTTGAGGTATAGTTTTGACGCGGATAGTCTACAAACGAGCGATAAGATTTCATGATTTGATGCCCAAAAGCTCCATGTAGGGTTGCACTAAGATCGAAACCTTTATACGATGCCGCAAGACCAAATCCAACCGTTACATCTGGATGTGGGTTACCAATCATACCCTGGTCATGTTCATCTATGACATCGTCCCCATTTCGGTCTACCCATATAATATCACCTGGGCGGGTTCCTTCAAGTTTTGCTCCGCCATAAGCCTTAATCTGTTCCTCCGTCTGGAATATACCCGCCGTTTTGTAACCATAGAAATAACCAATAGGATATCCCTCCTGGGCACGGTATATCTCTGTCGTTTGATAACTCAGTATGTTGTTAGCTCCATGAATAATTCCCTCCGAATTAGCAATATGGGTAACCTCATTCTTGTTATAAGCCATATTCCAATTGACGTTATATTTTAAATTGCCAATCCGGTCGTTCCAGTCAAGCGATAATTCAATGCCACTGTTACGTACATCGCCACCATTAATAAACGGAGCACCAGTTCCATAGCTATCGAGAATAGGAGCTTCGACCAGCCAGTCAACCGTATTTTTAATGTAGAAGTCGAAAATCAGCCCAAGCCTATTCGTAAAAAAGCGGGCATCGATACCAAGATTAAGTTGTTCAGAAGTCTCCCATGTAAGGTCTTTATTTGCAAGAATATCAGGATAGGCTCCCTTTACGATCGCAGTTTTGTTAGTTCCAAAAACATAATCAGCATCTGAGAAAGATATGGTAGAAAGATATTGAAAGGCAGGTATGTCTTGATTGCCATTTTGCCCCCAGCTGGCTCGGAACTTAAGATAATCTATCAACTTGCGCGCCGGTTGAAACCACGGTTCTTCAGAAGCAATCCATCCTGCCGATACCGAGGGGAAATATCCCCAACGATGACCACGAGCAAAATTAGAGGATCCATCAGCGCGGATGACTGTTGTAATCATATATTTCCCATCATAGTCGTAATTCATACGACCAAAGAACGATGCTAGCTTGCCTATTCCCCATGGCCATCCTGAAATTTGAGAACGTCCCGTTACAACAGGAGTATTACTAAGATATGCATGTTTGAAATCGCCGAATATTGAATTGTAATTAGAACCATAAATACCTTCACCCATTCCGTTCTTTTCGAGTGATTGGCCTACGAGCGCATCGATAGAATGCTTTCCAAACTTTGCTTTATAAGACAGCGTGTTCTCCCAAAGAAGAGCATTACCCGTATTTAAACTTTGATCCACTTGATTCTCTGTTGCAAAGCTATTGCTGGCAAGCTTGTACTGTGGAATAAAACTGCGGTCTGTGCTTGCACTGAGTTTGTAACCAAAGTTTGATTTTAGACGCAATCCTTTCATAAGTTCTAATTGAGCATAGAAATTTACTTGTAGGCCATGTGTCTTAGAAAAATTCTGTCCACCTGTATAATCCATCAAACCTATGGGATTAGGCTCACGCGACTCCCATGGAATAGCATAATGATACGAGCCATCACTATTTAAGTTTGGAAGAAATGGACTTGAATGCAGAAGATTACGAATGTCATTATTCCACATACTGCCAATATTTATACCACTGCGCTCTGAATAAGAGTAAGTAAGATTCTCACCTACCGAAAGAACGTTAAGGTTCCCTGATTTTATAAGGATATAGTCTGAATTTATGCGTGCATTATACCGTCTATACACAGGTGCAACAGGCTTTCCAATGATACCATTCTGTTCTGTATACGACAAACCAAGTGAATAGGTAGACTGATCCGTTCCTCCAACGATATTAAGGCTTTGATCTGAAACTATAGCATTCTTGTTTAGAGCTTCATCCAGCCAGTTTGTGCCTTTCCATTCTCCACTTTTAATTTTATCCCAGTCAGGCACAAGTGCTGCAAAGTCAAAGGCAGAAAGGCCGTCCATATAGCGTGCCTCATTCATGATTGAAGCGTATTCTTGAGCGTTAAGAAGATCTGGCATACGGTACACATTCTGCCAACCCACATAGCCGTCATAGCTGATTTGTGGTTTACCCTTTCGTCCTTGTTTCGTTGTAACAAGGATTACGCCATTAGCAGCACGACTTCCATATATGGCAGCCGAAGCAGCATCCTTGAGTACATCAATAGATTCTATATCGCCCGGATTGAGAGCGTTGATATCGCCGCCCGTGACTCCGTCTATGATATAAAGCGGCTCGGCAGAACCTGTAGTGCCTAATCCGCGAATGGTCACTTTAAAACCTTCACCAGGCATCCCTGAACTGGAGATAATGTTGACGCCTGGTGCTTGGCTCTGCAGTGCGCCAAGAACGTTGACTGTGTTTAGCCTTGCTATATCGTCACCTTTCACCTGGACTGTAGCGCCGGTAACAAGTTTTTTCTTTTGAACTCCATAACCTACTACCATCACTTCGTCCAATGAGCGGGTATCTGGTTTCATGTATAATTTTACAGGTTTGTTCTCCTGCAGTTCGATGGTGGCCGCCTGAAATCCAACATAACTAAATTTCAATCTTGCAGGAAGCGCGGTCTTTAACACAAAGTTCCCATCAATATCCGTCACGGCTCCAACCAAAGTCCCCTCCACATGAACACTAACCCCAGTGAGCGGCTCCTTGTCGTCAGCACTAAAAACAGTTCCGCGAATGGGAATAATTTGCTGTGCACCTAAGGGGATGTACCACAACAGCAAAAATACACATAGACTCAGAATGCGCCCAAACTGTATGGAACACGAGTCATTTGTTTGATTCATTTTTATTGCCATAATTTTGTAATTTAGATAAGGTTAATATTTAATTGTTTTTTGCAAAATTAGGCAATAACTTTATCCAATGGATTCTTTTTTGCGTATAAGAATCTTGTTTTTGCGCATATAAGTACTTGCTGATGTCAAATTTGCAAGACTTTCTAAGGGTGCATCAAATACGAAAACACCAACAATGCCTAACTGCAAAAGGGCATCGAATTGCTCAACAAAGAGAATTTAAGCTTGAAGTTCAAGAGTGACATTGGTGGAACACGGGTTTGGTAGGACAACCAAAAGGCTGCCAACTTCTAAGTCTTCCGCTTGACATCATAACCCACCAGGGGGATTCACTGGCCTGACAGACAGCGAATATCCCTTGCTGTTTGCTGACCCTTTTTCAAAAACTGACAACAAACCAACACGCACTCCCTTTCTATTCTGATAAATTTTTCTATCTTTGCAAAAGATAGGCTGCGCCTAACAAAGTGAGTAAAAATCAAGATACAGCATTCATGAACGAGCAAAGAGAAACGGAAGTGCCACAACAGGAAAGCGAAAGCTTGGTGCTGCGTACCGAAGGACTGGTAAAACGATATGGCAAGCGTACGGTTGCCAACAAGGTGAGCTACAATGTGCGCCAAGGAGAGATTGTTGGTCTGCTGGGACCCAATGGTGCGGGAAAGACCACTTCGTTCTACATGACCACGGGCTTGGTGATTCCCAACGAGGGACATGTGTACCTCAACGAGGAGGAGATTACCGAATATCCCGTCTACAAGCGCGCACAGGCTGGCATTGGTTACCTACCCCAGGAGGCCAGCGTGTTCAGGAAAATGAGCGTGGAGGACAATATTCTATCGGTTCTGGAGATGACCAAACTGTCCCGCCAGGAACAGTTGGACAAGTTGGAGAG
>QWBY01002488.1_pt1 | contig 11537 bp, 8 predicted proteins | sample 1972471 | NCBI WGS metagenome assembly QWBY01 (sample SAMN09866722, study PRJNA288562) | Human gut metagenome isolate term6_stool, whole genome shotgun sequencing... | reverse complement strand
CAGCAAGCGCTTTGTGCCTGGAGCTGAAGATTATATCATCGAGTCACTACAGTGGCTAGGGATAGAGATCGACGAGGGCATCGGTAGTGATAATCAGCCTTACGGTCCTTATCGTCAGAGTGAGAGACGGGATATCTATCGGGAGTATGTGCAGCAGCTCATAGAGCGTGGTGCAGCGTACTACGCCTTTGATACCGTAGAGGAGCTAGAGCAAGCGCGGCAGGAGATGCCAAACTTCAGCTATGACGCCTCTACCCGCTCTAAGATGCGCAATAGCCTCTCGCTATCTAGTGAGGAGGTGACTCGCCTGCTGGAGTCTGGCGAGGAGTATGTAGTGCGCTTTAAGGTAGACCCTGACCGAGAGGTTGAGGTCGATGACTTGATCCGTGGCAAGGTGGTCATCAGCTCTACACAGCTAGACGACAAAGTACTCTACAAGAGTGCAGACGACCTGCCTACCTACCATCTAGCCAATATCGTAGATGATCACTTGATGCAGATCACGCATGTGATCCGTGGTGAGGAGTGGCTACCTAGCGCACCGCTACATGTTTTGCTCTATGAGGCATTCGGTTGGAAAGACTCGATGCCACAGTTTGCACACCTATCGCTCCTCTTGAAGCCTCAGGGTAGTGGTAAGCTGAGCAAGCGTGATGGAGATAAGCTGGGCTTCCCAGTCTTCCCGCTAGAGTGGCGCAATCCTGAGGATGACTCTATATCTATGGGTTACCGTGAGCAGGGTTATCTGCCAGAGGCTGTGAGCAACTTTTTAGCACTCTTAGGGTGGAATCCAGGTACTGACCAAGAGCTTTTTGCCGACCCCCAAGAGCCTATCTCGGCCGAGCTTATCTCCGCTTTTTCGCTAGATCGTTGTAGCAAGAGCGGTGCACGTTTCGATTTCGAAAAGGCCAAATGGTTTAATCATCAGTATATACAGATTGTCCCCGTAGAGCGTCTTATGGTCTATGTACGCCCAGCTCTCAGCGAGCGTGGTGTGAATCCTTCAGACGAACAGCTACGAGACGTACTCTTGACAATCCGCGATAAGGCTCAACTACTACCCGACTTACTCCCCGAGGTACTTTACTTCTTCGTAGCGCCTACTGAGTACGATGCTAAGGGTCTCAAGAAGCACTGGAAGGCGGAGACCCCTAGCTACTTACAGCAGATCATCACGCTTCTCGAGGGACTCCCGAGTGACGCATCGCTAGACACGATCGAGCAAGCACTCTACGACAAGATCAATGGTGATGAGCTACCTATGGGTAAAGTGATGAATGGTATACGTATGGCGCTCGTGGGAGCACCTCGTGGAGCACGGATCCATGAGATCATATACCTGCTGGGCATACCCGAGAGCATACGACGTATGCAGCACGCTATAGAGGAGATCAAGCTATAGCTACATAGATTGAAGTAATCAATGAACTAAACTTTATACATAACGACTGAATCATGAGTTTGCGTATCAACAAGCTTCTGAGCGATGCTGGTATCGGATCGCGCCGTGAAGTGGAGAAGTACATCGTCGCTGGGCGTGTCACGCTCAATGGCGAGCGAGCTGAGCTAACGGATATTGTGGTGGAAGATGATATCGTAACACTAGACGGTGAGGAGCTCCCTGTCAATGATATCTTGCGTGAAGCACTCTCGATGAAGCACTACCTAGAGGCTCAGCAGGATGAGCGAGAGGATAGGGACGCTGATAGAGCATATGCCCCACGAGGCGGAGGACGCTCCAATCGTCCTGCCAAGGCGGGACCTAAGAGAATGAGGTCTGACCGATATGGCGACGAGCCTAGAGAGTCCAAGGGACACTCCAAGGGCAATAAACCTTACAAAGCTAAGGGAGGAGATGCTTATGGTCGGCGACGTGACAACCGAGGCAAAGACTTTAACAATGATGATAGGTGGTGAGTCCATCACCTATCATATTGCGCTGGATATGAATAGATAGAAAAAGAAATGAAAGGATGCAGATAACATTGGTCAGACATACCGCAGTGTCACCTGAGTGGCAGGTCATATGTTATGGCAATACAGATATACCACTGGCAGATACATTTGACGAAGAGGCGCCTCGTGTAGCTGCTCAGATAGATCCATCTCTATATGACCGCATCCTCTCTAGTCCACTGTCTCGTGCGCTCAAGCTGGCTCAGCACTGCGTACCTCAAGGTACCCATATAATAGAGGTAGACGATCGTCTGAAAGAGATAAATTTTGGCGATTGGGAGGGTAAGCATTGGGACAGCATCCTCGAGAAGGAGCAAGAGGTCTCAGCCTTCTTTGAGTACTTTATCGATCAGCCAGCTCCTCGTGGTGAGTCGCTACGGGACTTAGCACGACGTGTCGCAGACCTACTTGATGAGCTCTATACATCAGGTGCTCAGCGTGTACTCCTCTTCTCCCATGGAGGTGTCATCAACGCTGTAAGAGCTATGGCGGGGCGCATCTCGCTACAAGAGGCTTTCGCACAGATCCTACCCTATGGTAGCGTGACGACGATCAATCTAGATGAACTCATACATATAGAGCAAATCAAGCTCTAATCAAGGATCTCCTACTTGCGTAGGAAAAGAAGGTTACTAACGTGGGAAAGCGAACTATTTGGACTATAATCATCTTGCTAGTGACTATTGCTACAGTATCCATACTGTTGCAATTGAGAAACTTTAAGTATGTCACGGAGCTGTACAATGACTACTTTGTGACTTTGGCTCAGAGAGCACTAGACGAAGTGTCTCGCTCGCTGGAGCAAGATGAGGTAGAGCGTCAGCTCCGTTCGGTACTCACACAAGACGATGTGCAGAAATTTGGTCTGCAAGACTCTATGCAGGCTAGTGGGGAGATGTCTAGAACTCTCTCAGCAAGCTATATGTCTGATGGTAGTGAAGTGTGGAATGGGTATGGCAACGCTGAGCGAGCCACTTGCCCCCCATGGGCAGAAGCTCGTATGAATAAACAAGGCAAAGAGCATACAAGAGCTTTGCAGAACAAGCTACTCAATACTTACTTCTATCATCGTAACCTCCTCGACGAGGCGGTTCTGCGCACCATACTTAAGCGCAATGACGAGCCTCTCAGACAGAGGGTCAATGTAGACTTTTTGCAGAAAGCACTAGTGCGTGAGTTAGCACAAGTAGGGATTACGGAGAGATTTGTCTTTACGCTCTATGATCGTAGGGGACAGTCTATCTATACGACAGTTCCTGACACTTACGACCCTTCACGAAAGGCTCCTCTAGTATTACGGAGAAACCTTTTCGTCCGATCAAACTCCTATCTAGACATACAGGACGAGTTTCAATTGCCTTATATTGAGTTGATCTTCATAGATCATAGCCATCATATGGGCAATCTAATCTATACGCTACCCTCAGCTGCTACGCTGCTGGTGATTGTGATGCTTAGCGTACTGGCTATTGCGATCCTCGTACGGCAGCAACACTACCTCAGAGAGCGTAAAGACTTTGTAAGCAATATGACACATGAGCTCAAGACACCCGTGAGCTCCATACGACTAGCTTGTGAGATGCTCGAAGATCCCTCTGTAGAGGAATCGGAAGAGAGACGCAAGCGCATCACTCAGACGATGCTTAAAGAGGTAGATCGACTCACACTACTAGTAGATCAGGTCTTACAGTCATCCACTATGGAGCGTGGTGTACTCAAGACCTACCCTATAGAGCTAGATGCTCACGAGGAGATTAGAGATCTGAGCAGTGCCTACGCTATGAAGCTCACAGAGGCTCGTGGAGAGCTCGTGCTAGCTCTAGAAGCTGAGCACTACAGGGTCTTGTGTGATAAAATCGCCTTCCAAAACGTTATATCTAATGTGATAGATAACAGTCTGAAGTATCGCAAGGAGGATATACCTCCGATCATTACGCTCTCTACACGAAACGATGATACCTACCTGATCATAGATATACAAGATAATGGTATCGGCATATCTCGTCAGGATAGGGCGCATATCTTCGATCAGTTCTATCGCGTCCATACGGGTGACCGCCATAATGTCAAGGGCTTTGGTCTCGGTCTAGCCTACGTACAGCGAGCTATCCAAGGGATGGGAGGAGAGGTCAAAGTCTTTAGTAAGCTCGGTGACGGCACGAAGATGTCACTCCGTATCCCATTCCTAGTACAGGGTAAAGTTAAAATAAACGACAAGGTGAAGTAAACGTTTCTTATTCAAGAACATCTAACTAATAACAAACTAGACAATTCACAATAAATTAAATAACAGCTATGAACAACAAAGAGATTAGAGTATTCCTTTGCGAAGATGATGAGAGCTTAGGCTTGATGCTTCAAGAGTACCTCATAGCAAAAAACTATGAGGTAGACCTCTTTACAGATGGCGAAACGGGACTAGAGGCCTTTGGTAAGGAAGAGTATGCACTCTGCCTTATCGATGTTATGATGCCTAAGATGGACGGATTCGAGCTAGCTAAGCAGATACGCAATGCTAACCCCAACATCCCTATCATATTTGTCACCGCAAAGGATCAAAAGAAGGATGTACTACGTGGCTTCAAGCTTGGAGCAGACGACTATATTACGAAGCCCTTTAGTATGCAAGAGCTCGAGGCGCGTATCTCTGCAATTATGCGACGCATCATCGGTGAGGAGCATGAGGAGCAGCAGTTCTATCAGCTAGGCAAGCTACTATTCGACACGAAGAAGCAGACCCTTACGACTGAAGATGGCAAGGTACTCACACTGACTACTAAGGAGAACGAGCTACTGACGCTCTTCTGCGTTTTTGCTAACGAGACTCTCGAGAGAGACTATGCTCTGAAGACTATCTGGGCCGATGCGAACTACTTCAACGCACGTAGCATGGACGTCTATGTGACCAAGCTCCGTAAGATCCTCAAGGCAGACCCCTCGCTAGAGATCAAGAACGTACACGGCAAGGGTTATCGTCTCGTCACACCGATGAGAGAGATCCCCAAAGAACAGATTAAGCGAGTCTAAGCACCTCATAAAATAGAGGTCACCTCATAAATAGAGGTAAAGAACTCATAAACAAGTGGCGACGAAGGTCTAAGACTTTCGTCGCCACTTGTTTTTTTGTGATCGATAGCGCCTTGATACCAGCTAAATAACTCTCATAGCGGAGCATATACCGCCCCCCGACTTTGAGCAAGTGGCTATGTTTAGGAGCCATAACCCAAGATCTACACGTGAAGATTTCAGACTCTCTACGTGGAGATCAAAAATTCTCCACGTAGGCGAGAAATAAAACTTCGGAGGAATCAAATAAAACTTCGGAGGAATCAAATGAAACTTCGGAGGAAATGATTCGCTCCTACGTGAAGAATAAAAAATATCCACATGAGGATTTCTATTTCTCCACGTGGATATATGTGAGCGTTGCTACTTATTTTACTTTTTGCGCCTTTTTCTCTTGGTGTCGCTTACCTACAGCAAGTACTGCGATATAGCCTACGATGCCTGAGATAAGGCTACCTGCTAGGATACCTAGCTTCGCCTCACTGAGCCAGTCGAGGTGTAGCTGTACATCGTACGACAGACTAGCGATAAACATAGAGACCGTAAAGCCGATACCGCCCAAGATAGATACTGCAAAGAGTAGGGCGGGGTAGACATCATCACTCCACTGATGCTTCGTGAGACGGATATAGACGTAGGTAAAGAGGAAAATGCCGACAGGCTTACCGATGAATAGACCCAGCGTGACTGCAATGGGAAGCGCTGAGATACCACCCATAGCAAAGGTGGAGAAGTCGATGCCTGCATTGACAAATGCAAAGATCGGTAAGATCAAATAGTTGACCCAGCTCGTGAGCGCATGCTCTAGGCGCTGCACTGGAGGGATAGCTCGTGTAGCCGACTGGCGCAAGCTATTGATCAAGGCAATATCTGCTCCATCAAGGTGTGTGGTCTGACCCTTTTGCGCATCCTCTGTATGTGGCAACATCTTAGAGACTGTACCTGCGAGATTGCTCAGCTGGTGCCGAGATACAGATGTCGTCATAGGTACCGTCAGAGCAACCATAACACCTGCAATGGTAGTGTGGATACCGCTCTGTAGGAAGAAGAACCATACGAAAAAGAGCCCGACCATATATAGCCAAATACGACGAACTCCTATACGCCCTAGGATAGCTAGGAGAGCAACTATCGCCAAGCCTATCCCTAGCATCAGCAAGTTGATCCCAGAGGAGTAAAAGAGCGCTATCACGATGATACCTCCTATATCGTCAGCCACTGCTAGCGTGGTCATAAAGACACGTAGCGAGACGGGTACGTGATCCTTTAACACCATCAGTACCGCTAGGACGAAGGCTATATCCGTAGCCATCGGTATGGCAGCACCTCGACTGGCATCTCCAGCCGGAGCAATCAGTAAGAAGAGGAGGATCGGGACGATCATACCGCCAATAGCTCCGACGACTGGCATCATAGCTTTCTTGACAGAGGAGAGCTCCCCCACGAGAAGTTGCTGCTTGATATCTAGCCCTACAACAAAGAAAAAGAAAACCATCAAGACATCATTGGCAAAAACCAAGAAGCTCATCGGCTCTCCATGATGCTGGAATATGTCCACCCCTAGGATGTTGAGGTTGATCGGCATAGCGAGCAGAGTGTGGTATAGATCTCTGAGAGGACTATTGGCCACAATAAGTGCTACGATGGTCGCCAGAAAGAGTACGACGGAGGAGTCTATCTTACGGATTGTAAACCTTTGGATAGGTCTAAAAATGCGATTGGTTGGAGACATGAGGTTCTGATTCGATTATCTATTTAGGTGAACTCATAGAGGGAGTACTACATATTGTATATTGGTGACGTACGATGCTCCTATGAGTCTATGTTTAAGCAACGATAGAGAGCTATGATGGGGATAGTAAGAGAGGTACTCAAGTAGCATCTCATAGTATCCCTGCTCTCAGGACAAAGGTAGCAAAATATGTGGAGATCATTTACATAAAGTAGGACTACTCGTGAGACGTGTGAGATCGAGCCTAGAGTTAAGGCTCCCAATGGATACAAAAAGCCCCCTCACGAGAAGTGTCGTGAGGGGGCTATATATGACTGTCACAGCTATTCGATCGTTTAGATTGATTAGCTGAGGATAAACACGAGCGTTTAACTGTCGGATTGCTTTTTACTCTTGTGTCTAGTGACTTGTCCAAGTGTCTTCCTCAAGCGAGTAAAGAAGTCTGCATTAGGGATCTCTAGATAGTTACGCTCAGAATCACTCCGCTCAGAGACGATGAGTAGGATGTCATTAGGGTGCAGGTGGAGTCCACCCTTAGGCACTATGTAGCGGTCATTACGACGTACGAGGATAACCAGCTCATCGGGATTGAGGGCTAAGTCCTTAAGCAGATGCCCCTCAGCGAGCATCTCCTCTACGACAATACGCTCCTCCATACTTGTATTGGTCTCCTCAGGGATCTCGACACCCATAAAGTATCCCTCAGGTGGTGCTGGCTCAGCTAGATGCAACGCACGAGCCACTGGCGTGATCGTCATACCCTGACAGATGAGTGAGACTAGTGTGATGACGAAAACGATGGTGAAGATGTGGTTGGACTGGGGTACCTCAGCTAGTACGGGATAGGTGGCAAAGAGGATGGGCGCCGCTCCACGTAGACCGACCCAAGAGGTAAAGAGTCGAGCCTTGAAGGAGAGCTTGCGAAAAGGGAGTAGCGTTATGAAACAAGCGAGCGGGCGAGCTACAAACATCATCAGCACAGCAATAATGAGCGTCGGGAGCAATACGGGGAGCATATCACTCGGATTGACCAGTAGCCCTAACATGATGAAGAGTACAATCTGTACGAGCCAAGTGATACCATCGAAGAAGCCATACACAGACCTCCGTGCTGTGATCTTACTATTCCCTAGATAGATGCCTGCGATATAGACTGCTAGATAACCATTGCCACCTATATACCAGGTGCTCACGTAGGTGATCATAACGAAGCAAAGTAGCGCTATGGGGTAGAGGACTTCGTTCTGTATATTCAGGTTGTTGAGCATCTTGACGCATAGCCAGCCAAAGAGGAAACCTCCGATGATGCCAAAGAGAAACTGCAGTACAAGGCTTCCCGCCACAGCCCACAGAGAGGTCTCGCCTCCCATAACGAAGCCAATGAGTGCAACGGTAATCATATAGGCCATCGGGTCGTTGCTACCACTCTCTAGCTCTAGGAGTGGCTTGAGGTTTTCCTTAAGGTGCACACGCTGCGAGCGTAAGATAGCAAAGACCGAAGCTGAGTCGGTACTGGACATCGTGGCCGCTAGTAGGATAGAGATGGGTAGCGAGAAGGTGAGCGAGGCAAAGAGGTAGTGCGTCACGCAGAAGATGAGCAGTCCGGTGAAGAGCGTCGTGAGTAGCACGCCTATGGTACTTAGGGCGATACCCTCACCTATGACGGGACGTATCTGCGAGAGCTTGGTCCCCATACCACCAGAAAAGAGAATGATCGAAAGCGCCACAATACCGATGGACTGCACGATCCGCATATTGCTAAATTGTATCCCGATACCATCTACGCCAAAGAGCATACCCGTCAGCAAGAAGAGGAGTAGGGCTGGCACTCCAAAGCGGGCACCTACCTTACCTAGTAGGATACCTACAAAGATGACAATGGAACCAATAATCAGAAAGGTCTCAGTGGATAGAAGCATAAACCGATGCTAAGTAAATAATACTGAAAGGATTGTATGACGAGTACTAGACGTATCTCCTAGAGGACGCGCAACTCTCCACAAATATACGGAAGATAAAGAGAATCTCGCGAGACAAAAGGACGCTTCTCTCAACTGTGTCAGAAGGAGACAGAGATGCCGAGGCGGACAGCGTGACGCTGTAGAGGGGGGATCTCTCTTCCTGTGATACGATAGAAGTATTGGACGGAGAGCACTTTGAAGATATTGCTTAGTCCAGCCGAGAGCTCTAGGTGTAGGTCGTTGCGCATAGGCTCTGCGTAGGCGGGCAAGAGGATTTGCCCTGGGCGTGGAGTGATGTGTCTTGGCGATGTGTCGCCCCAGTAACCATGTATGCCGACGAGCTCTCGCAGTCCGAGTCGCTTGACGAGCGGGATGCGGTTGAAGAGTAGTCCCTCCATACGATAGAGTAGCTTGAAGTCGAGGTACTTGTCAGCGATGAACTCTAATGGTTGTAGCGTCTGGAAGGCATCGGGTACGAGTAGCCAAGCACGATTGCCATAAGGTGTGAAGAGCTGAGACTGTGGCGTATTGCCTAGAGCGATACCGCTCTGGAGGGTTATGTCGAGTGCACCAAATATGCTGAGATAGAGCCTCTGGCTGTAGGCGAGGTGGAGTGCGCCGTGGGTCTGTTCGTTGCCCCATAGCCCTTGCGGGTAGATCGATCCCGAGAGTGTAAAGGTGGGTTTGTAAATGTCTGCCGAGACGACACTGCCTGGCCTTCGTCCCGAGTAAGGGGTGCGTCCAGGAGTCCAGCTGAGTGAGGTGCCAATCTCGGTCTGCTGTAGCTCCTCGACTTCGTATTGATTGCCCTCTGTATCTAGTGCGTAGTAGTGGAGCGTGCCAGTGGGTCTTTGGCGCTGGTAGTCGATCCAGATGTGGGTGTAGAGGCTAGTCGACCAGTCTATCTCGTGCGAAGCGTTGATGTCTAGTCCATAGTAGCGCCGTGTGATGCCGTAGGTACCAAAGATAGAGGCGATGCCATCTTTGTATAGTCCATAGCTCACTTCTCCAGGGAAGAAGAGGTCGTTGCGTATGGAGAGCGCAAAGTTGTTTCGGGGATAGCTATGCGGGTGTAGTTCCTTAGGCTTAGCCGCATAGATGAGACGAGCGTAGTACTTCCACTTTTTGTCCTTAAAGCCATAGGTGACATATCCCTCGGCAAAGAGCTGGTTATGCAGTCTAGCTGTGGTCATACCTCCGAGGCGAAGCCGTACGCCTTCGATCAAGTTGGCACTGATGAGGGTCTCCAGGGGGCCAAGATCTACATAGACACGCTCGCGGTGTAGTGGCTCGGCAGGTATCGGGATAAAGCCTACGGAAGCCATCCTAGCGCCTAGCGAAAAGAGCTTGTACCCAGGGTCGTGGAGGATATAGTCGACGAGCTGTGTGGCGCGCTGCTCGGTGGAGTCGATCGGCTCGGGGCGAACGACTAGTCCATAGTCGTCGATGACTCGTGTCATGAGCTGCTGGAGCGTGTCTGCTGGGAGGAGGAGACGAGGGTCGAGCGTCTCAGTTCGCAGTGCCGTAGCACCTGTCTCGTAGTGGCTGTAGATGGAGGTGACCCGTGCTAAAGCGGAGATGTCTAGGCGCTTGGAGACGCGAAAGAACGCATCTAATCGTTGTCGCTCAGGGAGCCATAGGGTATCTCGTCGGCCGTCTGGTCGTGTGATGCTCTGCGGGGTGTAGTCGATGGTAATCTCTAGGCGATCTACCCAATTGACATTGGCGATGGTAGGCAGGCGCATCTCTACTCCGTGGATGCTATGGATGCTATAGTTCACTGTGTCTACTAGTAGCGTACCCGAAAAGCCTGCGTCACGCATCTCTATCGGTACGAACTGTATCTGATAGCAGGGATTGCCCAAAGCGTCTGGGATGGTGTCCAAGAGGTAGTACTTGTAGAAGGTGATACCGAGCTGCGAGTGCAGGGGCCCGATGATCTCTTTGGAGAGTAGTGGCAGGTCGTTGTTGTAGATGTCTACGGGAGCGAGGAGGGCATCTATATTGCTCGAAAGCAGTCCCTCATCAACGATCTGCTCGACTCCTTTGTGTCGTGTACCGAGGAGTAGCGGGTTCTCGGGGCGTCCGCCCTGCTGTGCGTAGACGCTGTGTCGCTCACGTAGAGAGAAGGGGAGGATGGGCGTCCTAGCGAGGGCAGAGCTATCGACGAAGCTCTTCATACGCCACTTGGGGATGCCCCAGTAACCCTTGCCTCGTGTGATGTCTCCCTGAGCGAGAAGGGTCTTCTGGTAGAGCTGGTAGGAGAAGTCGGGTAGGGCGGATAGATGGTTGCGCTCCTTCTGTTGCATCACCTGACGCATAATGGTTACGGCGGGGTTTCCCTTGCGTCTGTAGCGCTCTTTCTTGGGCTTGACAACGACCGTTTCTATGTCTGTTGCCTTTCGTTTGAGTGGGAGGCGACCTAAGCTGTGGTTTTGGTATTTGTCCAAACGCAATGTCCGTCCCTCATAGCCTATACAGCTAATCTGTAACACGATGGTGTCTTGCGCAATCTCTTCGTGTCGTACCTTGATGGTAAAGGCTCCCTTGTCGTCACTGGCTGTACCCGTGACGCTTTGGCGTGTCGATGTGGAGATAGAGGCATAGGGAACAGCCTCTCCTGTCTGCTGGTCGTATAGGCTGCCCGAGATGGTCGTGCTACTAGAGACTTGCCCAGTAAGAATGGTGGGGAGAAGGCACAAGAAGCTCCAAAGTAGGATCAAGTAGCTACGCTTCGTTTGCATAAGCGATTACTTAGTTAGCTTGCGACGCAGACGAGCCGTGGGGAGTCCGAGCTGCTGTCGATACTTAGCGGTGGTGCG
>QWBY01002159.1_pt1 | contig 11539 bp, 7 predicted proteins | sample 1972471 | NCBI WGS metagenome assembly QWBY01 (sample SAMN09866722, study PRJNA288562) | Human gut metagenome isolate term6_stool, whole genome shotgun sequencing... | reverse complement strand
GGAGCTCCTAAGACAATCAAAGAAGCTGCACCAAAGGCAGAAGCTGACGAAATGAAGAAGAAACTTGAAGAAGTTGGAGCAAAAGTTACATTAAAGTAATTTAAGAAACAATGCGAAAGGCAGTCCATAGGGGCTGCCTTTTTTATGTGAGATGGAAGTGACTACGTAGTAGGCTAGGTATATAAAGAGAGGCTCGGTATATATCTGAGCCTTATTTTTTTGTGAGAGTCGTAGATAAAAAAATTCTTTATGCAAAGACCTTTATGCTGCGAAATATTGACAAGAGGGGGTAGATGTGTTATCATAGAGATAGTGAGAGAGTGCGCAAAGCACATATGTATGATATTGATGTAGATATATTAAATATATGCACAATGGAGTATAAATTGCAAATAAAGGAGAATGATTAGAGTATGAGTAAAAAGATGATAAGAAGCTTCGCGGCTTTTGCTCTTGTACTTTGTATGCTGCTAACAAACCTAGGCGGATGGAACCTAGCCTTAGCAGAAGAAACACAAGTAGAGAAAAGCGAAGAAGTGAAAGAGACTAATGAGCCTAAGGAAGAGCCTAAGGAAGAGCCTCAAGTAAAAGAAGAGGAGCATAAAGATGAGCCTCAAGATGAAAATAAAGATGAAAATAAAGATGAAAATGAAGAAGCAAACGAAGAAGCAAAAGAGCCTTCAGAAGAAGCACAAGAAGAAGATAAAGTAAAGCCTTTAGAACAAAATACAGAAGCAAATGACAATCTTGGACTTGGAATAGGTGGAGAAATTGCTCCACAAGCAGTTGGTGCAGGAGATACAATAGAAGAACCGATAATTAATGATGTGTTTGTAGGAGCTACTTCTATTTCTGGAAAAAATTTGCATAGAGAGAGGATAAACAAAAAGACTGTAAGAGCAACAGTTTATGTGACCTTAAAGGATAGTAGTGGGACTGAAAAAGACAAGGTTTCAGTTACACCTACAAGCGGAAGTACATGGACGGTAAAATTATCTGACGGAGTAGAAGTTGCAGAAGGTGATACAGTTACTGCTTATCAAGAACTTAACGGGAAAAAATCACCAGACGCAACTGCAAATGCTAAGCCATCTAAGGCATCTTCAGTTACTCTTACAATGCCGGAAGGTGAAATTTGGATAGAACAAACTTCATCCAACTTAGTTAATGAAGACGAACAAGCAGAAGCTGTTGAAATGTTTAATAATGCAAACACTGCAATAGCCGGTGATATTGAATCAGTTAAGTTTTCTATTGATGGTACAAGCCATGCTTATTATGAAGTAACTTATACTGATGGTTCGACATCAGGCCAAGTTGAAGCTACAAATTTACAAATAAAACAAGTTACAGAAACTTCAAGAGGAGCTAAGCTAAATGACATTACCATTGTAGATAATGTAATTAAGGGAAAACTAGAAGGAAATGGACCTTTTGATAATATAAAGGTTCAGATTGTTTTGAAACTAAGCGAAGCAAGTAAGGGTACATTCTGTAATGAAAATAAGTGTATAGTTGACAAAGACTCATCTAAAGCGGTAGATGCAACTGTAGATACTACTACAGGAGAGTTCTCATATACCATAAAGTCAACTGACAAAATAGAACTTGGTAATGTAGCGGGTGTTTCAGTAAAAGAACCCCATAAATTTAAATCTTGCTCTCAAACTACTGTAATAGCACCAATACCAGAGAAAACAGAAGTTAAAGACCCTAGAAAATTAACAGGTAAAGACAAAGAATCAATTGATGCTGCTATAAGAAAAGCATATATAGTAAATGGAGAATCTAAATTACCAAACGGAACCGGTTTTAATGAAGGAGCACCGGCAGTCATACAAATTGATGACAGCGGCAATGTTAAGATATTTAGTGGTAATGATGTAGTAGTTAATGAATGGGATGATGATGGCAAAGCTATACCTAAAAAAAATGAAGATGGCTCATACAAGTTAAAAGACGATGCTGTACCAACAGCAACATACCCAGCAAAAGATCTTTTAAAGAATAAGAAGCCAGAAAAAGCTGAAATTAATATTAATGAATCTGATAAGACAAAAATAACTATTAATGCAAAAGCTGTAGACACAGACGCAAATGTAATTACAGTTTCCTACACAGGCTCAGATGACTCAAGTAAAACTCTTAAAGCTACAAAAGCTAATGATGGTACTTGGTCTATTGCTGAAGGCGAAGGCAGTGTTGATGCAAACGGTGTAGTTACTCTTGAAATATCTAAGGTAAAAGGCGGAACAGATGTAACTGCTACTGTAAGTGACAAGGGCGGTATTGCAGATGATGACAAAGAAGCCCTTACTTCAGATCAAGCTAAATTTAAAATAACAAAAGCAATTCTAGTTGAAGCACTTGGCGGTCTTGACCCAGTTGATATTAAGAAATGGGTCGGAGAAGATCCTGAATGGAAAAAAGGCGTAAAAGCAAAAAAATCTGAAAATGCAACTGATGTCAATAAACTATTAAATGAAGAAAAAACATCATTTACCGATGAAAACTCTAGAGGAACAACAGCCGAAGGTGATTCCACAGGTAAAATTAAAGTAACCTTTGATGACAACTCTTTTATAGAAGTAGAAAACCAAATGCTATATGTAAGTAACCATGTAACTAGCATGGAAAGAAAAGATAAGGTTCCAACAGATGCTTTAGATGTTCAATTTAAGCTTGGTGAAGGTGTAGTAGTTGAGGATAAGGATCCAAATTCTGGAGAAGTTACAAAGACAACTAAAGGAGACAAGGACAATCCTGTTCTTTACAAAGAATACAAGGTAAAGCATGGCACTAATTTCTCAACTTATGAACACCCAACTTTGAAAAAAACAATATTTGATTTAATTGATGAGAAAGCTGACAAAGGATATGTAGATCCAGTTTGGAAAGGTCAAGATGCTAACAATCCAAGTAACTTCACAGCATCAGACACTAACAAAGTCTTCACAGCGACAGCTACAAAGACATACAAGGTAACACTTGATGCAAATACTGGTTCAGGCACTATGGAAGGTGCTACTGTAAAGAAAGGTGAAACATATAAATTACCAGCTAACACATTTACAGCACCAGAAAACAAAAAATTTGCAGGATGGCTAGTAGGTGATGCAACAACTACTACCGAACCTGGTAAAGAGATAACTATTACAGCTGATACAGTTATAAAAGCTAAATGGGAGTCTAATAAACCTGTTACACCACCAAGCCCAAACCCAAATCCTAATCCAAACCCTAATCCATACTATCCAGACCCAGATGACAGACCACACAGACCACATCATCCAAGCACTCCTGACAAGGACAAGGATAATGATAATAACAAGGATAAGGATAAGAACGATTCTAAGAAGGATCCTAATGCACCAAGTATAACTGATAATCCTGACGGAACTACTACTGTTACACCTAACAATAACGATGACCCTGTAAACATTACAGGTAAGGATAAAGATGGCAAGCCTATTGACGTGGTTGTTGAAAAGGACAAGGACGGCAAGTGGCATGTAGACAAGGACAGCCCAGTAAGTGTTGATCCTAAGACTGGCAAGATTACTATAGCTAAGGGTGTTAAGGATATCAAAGCTAAGTCGATCATCAGATTGGAAAGAGGCACTCACTACAGATACATCTACGGCTACCCTGACGGCACTGTTCGTCCAGAAGGTTTAATAACTCGTGCTGAAGCGGCTGCTCTAATCGCTCGTATCGCTATGCTTGATATGAGTGACAAGGCAAAGCCTAATTTCAAGGACACTCCAAGTATGTGGTACAACTCAGCCATCAACGTGGTAGTTAAGAAGAACTTGATGCTTGCAGATGACGGCAAGTTCCGTCCTAACGAAGCTATCACTCGTGCGGAATTTGCGAGAGCTTTATTCTACATCGATGCAAAGAATGCGGCTGTTGCACCATTTGCCGATGTAAAGGGACACAAGTTTGAAGAAGCTATCAACCAAGCGTATGGCAATGGTCGTATCGCAGGCTACCCTGACGGAACATTTAGACCGGACGCTTTCATCAAGAGGGCTGAAGCGGCTAAGATTCTAAATCACTATGCTAAGCGTGGTGTTGACCATGACGGTATGAAGGGTGTTGAAATTTACACTACTCACTTCACTGACTTAAATGAAAGATACTGGGGCTACTACGAAATCATGGAAGCGGCTAACACTCATGAGTATGAAAGACGTGTAAACACTATTCTTGAAACTTGGACTATGATAAATAACAAATAATATAAGCAGCCTTCGGGCTGCTTTTTTATACATATATGTAGGAGGAGCTATGATTAGAGAGGCGAAGAAGGACGATATAGAGAGTATCATGCCTATATACGAGGAAGCGAAGGCGAAGATGCGCGCTGAGGGCAATATGAAGCAGTGGAGTGACAAGTACCCTGACAAAGAGACACTATTTACTGACATAGCAAGGGGAGACTTGTATGTAGCTGAGGGCCCTGAGGGCGTGTACGGGGTCTTTATGCTGAGCTACGCGGGCGAGGAGACGTATGAAGTGATTGATGGCGCATGGCTTAACGATGAGAGATACGCGGTTATTCATAGGATAGCGAGCAAGGGTAGGGGCACTCACTTACTTAGGGACGCTGTTAACTATGCGATGAAGACGGTGGACAATGTGCGCATTGATACTCACGAAGACAACAAGACCATGCGCATGCTGCTAAAGAAATTGGGCTTTGCATACACGGGCATCATTCATCTTAAAAGCGGCGACGAGAGAAGGGCGTATCAATTAGTAAAAAGTAAATAGCGGATGCAAAAAAACACCTTATCGATTGATAGGGTGTTTTGTGTATTAATAAGATGTGATGTACATCGCCTTGGCTAGGTATGGAAGTATCTCGTCGATGTAGTACCAGCCGGAGCTTCTGTAGTCGTTTTCGCCGCCGTTGGGGTTTGAGATGTATACCTTGCCATCATCTGTTGCTGCTAAGAGCACCATGTAGTGTGACTTTGTTGTGAAGCGGTTCTCTTCAGGCTTGTTCCATATGCATACTATAACAGGTCTATTCGTTTTTAGATGATTTATAATGCTCTCACTTGATAAAGATTTTACATCGAAATAAAAGTCTGTGTTGTCTACGCCATAGCTCTTTAGCTCTTTTGAAAGCTTGGCGTAATCAAGGCGAGGGTAGTACTTTGTTCTTAAGTCTTCTGGCGTAAGATTTTGACCGTAGCCTGACAAAACTATGGACATAGCTGTGATGCCGCAGCCGTAGTCTTCCATATTGCCATTCCAATAATCATTATTCTTCCACGGGTCGATATTTTGTTTATACTCAATATAAGTTTTTTTATTAGCATCCACTGTTGTGAACTTTGTGAAATATCCATCGCCGGTAGTTTTTTCTTGACCGACTCCTGCGTACTTTTCATTTGTATCCATCTTTATGGTCGTGTATGGGCTAGGAACTATGAGTCTAGCAAGGCTCGACCTTTCTACAAAGGAGTAGAGTCTATTGTAGGCTCTTTTTAAAATATTTCTTCCAAAGACTAGGTATAAGACTAGAAGCACAACGACTAAGAAGACTAATCTTCTAGCTTTGCTTCTCTTTCTTCTTCTGCCGCTGTGCTTAGCACTTCTCCTTTTATATGTTTTACTATCGGGGTCAATATAACGCATAAGATCATCCTTTCATAATCTCATTATACAAGGCAATTCTTAATTTTTTCTTAAATAAGTCTTAATTTTTTCTTAAATTTTGTGTTTTGACATGAAAAAGCACCTCATCAATAATGAAGTGCTTAATTTTATTATCTAGTATTAATTTCAAGATTGTTGTCATCATTACCCACAACTTTGATGCTAAATGGTCCGTCTCCTGTTTCGCTTGCGTTTAGTGCAAGTGTCACTGTCTTGTATGCGATGACTTGAAGAGTTATTGTTTTAGGTCCGGGTGCATGCACTTGTGGATATATCGTTATCTTATCTTCACTAAGCAGTACTTTTTCTACGCCGACTTCGTAGCCGGGATTAGGAAACTTTAGTGTGAAGGTGATAAGCACTTGATCATCAACTTTCTTGTAGTAGATGTTTTGGTCGTTGTTGCTAAGGCCTTCTGAGATGTTTTGCACTTCGAAGGAGAGGTTCTTTGCGTTCTTCTCGCCCTCGTTTGCCTTCAAGATCTCGTATATCCTTTGCACGACTAGTATGCCTTCTGCCTCTGTAAGCTTGTTCTTCGGTGCGTATGTCTTGTTTGTGTTACCATATATGATGCCTTTGTTTACAAGGTAGCTTAGCTTTTCTTTTCTGATCTTGTCCATGTCTTCGATGTCTGTGAAGTCAAGCTCTTTCTTGTCATTACGCGAAAACTTTATGTTCTTTACGCCGTCGAAGATGTAGTCGATCATCTTTTCTCTCGTAAGCGTTTCGGAGTTAGCATATATATTGACCTTGAAGTAGCCGTACTCGTTTGAGAGGTCTTCAAGTGCCTTGGCGAAAACTTTGGCAGATAGCGGAGCGTTCGGATCGAACTTTGCGTACTTTTCCTTTGCAAGCTCTGTAAAATATTTATCCATAAAGCCTGTATCGATCTTATCCTTTGCCCAGTGTCCTTTTAATTTTGGCATATCCATGGCCATGGCTGTGCTTGTAAGCAAAATTACGATTAAAAGTAGGGCGCTTATTATTCTTTTCTTCATATGTTTTCCTCCTTTACTATGATTACTAAGTTAATTATAACATAGAAATGCATAAAAAGAGATTACAAAAGTGTTAAATTATTTAAGATCAAGAAGCGAGCCAGTATAAAGTTCGTAGTAAAGACCTTTCTTAGACATAAGCTCGTCGTGTGTGCCACTTTCTTTGATGCCGTCGTCTGTAAGGACTATGATCTTCTTTGCATTCTTTATAGTCGATAGTCTGTGTGCTATGGTTAGTGTTGTTCTGCCTCGTGAAAGTTTTTCAAGTGACTCTTGTATAAGTCTTTCGCTAGTGTTGTCAAGGGCAGATGTTGCCTCGTCAAGTATAAGAACTTTTGGATTCTTTAGGAAGACTCTCGCGATGGCGATTCTTTGCTTTTGTCCACCTGATAGCTTAACGCCACGCTCACCAACGTAGGTATTGAAGCCATCCTTTAGTTCTATGATGAAGTCGTAGGCGCCTGCAAGCTTTGCTGCGTTGATGACTTCTTCTTTCTTCGCGTCTATCTTACCATACTTGATGTTATCTAGTATAGTGCCGCTGAATAGGTAGACTTCTTGTTGCACTGAGCCGATGTTTTGTCTTAGTGACTTTAGTGTGAAGTCTTTGATGTTCTTGCCATCGATTAGTATCTCGCCCTTAGTAACATCGTAGAAGCGCGGTATAAGGTTTACTAAAGTGGTCTTACCTGAGCCTGATGGTCCTACTATGGCAACGGATTCGCCCTCATTAACTGTTAGGTTGATATTTGATAGGACTTTGTTCTTGTCGTCAGGGTAGGCAAAGCTTACGTCCTTGAACTCGATGTGGCCCTTAACATCTTTTAATTCTACTGCATCTTCCTTGTCGAAGATGTCCACGTCTGTATCCATAATCTCGATGAAGCGTTCTATGCCAGTCATGCCGGCGTTGAAGTTCTCCATGAAGTCGACTATCCTTTTGATGGTTGTAAGAAGGCTTGTTGCGAATAAAACGTAGGCTATCATATCTCCTGCGGATATCTTGCCAGCCTTGATTAAGAAGCCGCCTATACCTATGATCATAGTATACATGATGGCGTCGAATATTCTGTTTACTGTTGCAAAGCCTGCCATGTATGTGTATCTCTTCTTTTTGATTTCAAGGAACTTGTCGTTGTCCTTCTCGAACTTTTCTACTTCGACATCTTCATTGGCGAAGGACTTAACGACCTTGGAGCCAAGCAGCGAGTCTTCAAGACCTGAGTTTAAGTCGCCTATGTGGTCTCTTTGCTCTTTGAAGGCGCGGCGCATCTTGTGATTGTATGAGCTTGATGCGTAGATCATAATCGGTATCATGGTAAACATGACTACGGTTAATAAGACGTTAATCCTTACCAAGATGATGAAGGAGATGAATATCTTCACTCCGGCTATAAGGAACTCTTCTGGGCAATGGTGAGCGAACTCTGTTACATCGAAGAGGTCATTGGTAATTCTCGCCATGATTTGTCCGACCTTAGTGTTGTTATAGAAACTATCTGATAGGTGCTGCAAATGATTAAAGGCGTCGCTACGCATGTCTTTTTCTATGTAGGCGCCCATGATATGACCGACCTTAGTCATGTAGAACTGCGCAACTATCTCAACTATACGTAGGGAAAAGTAGATGAAGACAACCTTTAATATATACTCATTAGTTACGAGTAAGATGTCTTTCGAAGCAGTGTTAGTGATGCTTCTTAATAATAAAGGAAAGACTAGTTCACACACTGTTGTTAGAACAGCGCAGAACAAGTCTAGGAATAGTACTTTTCTATATTTTTTAAAGTAGGGTAAAAAGCGTTTGATTAGTTCTTTATTTTTCATTAGTCCTCCTTTTGAAGTTTAATACAGCATCTAAAGCGTGTACCTTTAGAGCCTTAAGTGATACAAGGTATATGCCTAGTGAGATGCATCCAGTGACAGCCATAAGCAAAAACTTCACTATCTTCTTTTCGCCTAAAACTTTTACTCCAAGAGTGAAAAGTAAGTACATAGTTACCGCCATGAGTATGGAAGATGCGAGTATCTTTAGTAGCGAGATAAGGTTATCTTTGATCTCGATGTCTGGATAAACCTTCTTCAAACTGATGTATAGTGTTGTTGCCGAAACTAGTGAAGAGATGGATGTCGCAAGAGCAAGGCCTCTGTGCTGCATAAACCTAACTAGTATGATGTCGAAGCCTATGTTAACTGCAACGGATATAAGGCCGTTGATCATAGGTATCTTCGTTTTTTGCATTGAATAAAAGACCTTCTCAAATATCATCCTAAGCGATGCAAAGAAGAGTCCAAGTATATAGAATGTTAGCGCACCCGATGTCATAAGTGTCGCTGTTTCGTTAAACATATTCCTTTGGAATAAAATCTCGACTATTGGGTAGCTCAAAAAGACTATGGCAAAGGTAGCAGGTAGAGTGATAAGCGCAACTGTGTCGACGCTTTCACTGATTATGCTTCTGATTTCCTTGCTTTCGTTTCTAACCATGGAAGACGATAGCTTAGGGAAGATAACAGTTGTCAGTGCCATAATAAAGACGGATATAATCATAAGATATATCTTGGATGAATAGTTTAGTACCGAGATGGATCCACTTACTAGCTCTGAGGCTAGAGTTTTATCTACAACGAGGTTGATTTGGTATGCGCTCGAGCCTATGAGTATAGGTACGATGAGCTTAAACATCTTCTGTACGTATGGATCTTTGAAGTCAAGGTCAGGTGTGAATCTATACCTTTTGTGCTTAACAGCAGGAAGCTGTATAAGAAACTGCATAGACGCTGCGACAACGCTTATGAACATAAGCAGGTCAATGTTACCTTTTCTTGCAAAGAAGATAAGGAAGAAGATGTAGATTAAGTTGTAGGGTATGCCCATGATGGCATAGGGACCAAAAACGTTCTCAGATTGTAAAAAGCTTGAGAAAATATACGTGATTGACAAGAAAAGTATGATAGGTATACCTATCTTCATAAGGTAGCTTGTGTAGGCAAGAGTTTCGCCTGTGAAGCCCTTAGCTATGGCCTTAGTGATGAAAGGAGCAAAGATGTATGCAAGAACGCATAGGACTATGGATATAAGACCTATGATGTTCATGATCTTGTTCATAAACTTAAGCTTGCCACGCTTGCCTTCCTTTTCTTCTACCTCTGAAAAGATAGGCACTAGTGTTGTGTTAAGACCACTACCTAGTGCACCTATTAAAAAGATAACTGCAGTTGTTGCAGCAGTGTACATATCAGTTTCAAGATTGGCACCGTACTTCGACGCTATCATGGTCTCTCTGAAGAAGCCCATGATCTTACTTATAAGCGTGAAGACGGATATCATTGCCAATGATTTTATAACAGTTTTTTTGTTTGACATCTATAAACCTCTTTTATTTTAAATTCTTCTTGAATTTTATCACATAGCATAGAAAAAATCAAGCTTATAAGATGTAGTTTTCGATGAAGTGAGCAGCGCCTGACTCGTCGCAGTCCTTTGTTATATATGTCGCAGCATCCTTGATGATGTCCATGGCATTACCTAGTGCGACAGAGATGCCAGTACCCTTTATCATCTCAAGGTCATTTTCACTGTCACCGAAACTGATGGTATCCTTTATATCGATGCCGAGCTTATTAATGATGTCGTGTATACCGTGAAGTTTCGATGTAGACGCGCTGTTGATGTCAGCAAAGTCGTCGTTCCACCTTTTAAAGACAGTGTTCTTTACATAGGGAACAAGATGCTCCTCATCAAAGGCTCTAGTAGTGTAGGTATTCATTTGAAAGATTCTACTTAAGTCAAGCGTATTAAAGTCAATGACCTTCGGCATAGGCACCTCAACATAGTCATGCACGGCGTGAACCCTATCATCGACTCTGTTTAAGAAGACACCTTCTTCAGTAAAGAGCGATAGAGCAAAGCCAAACCTATCTGATGCATCTACTAAGAACTTAACATCATCATATGGCATAAAGTACTTCGATACCGCCTCGTCATTAACAACGTTAAGGTTACCATTCATCGCTACATAACCATCGACCTCAAGAGTCTTGTCTAAGACCAAGTTTATGTTACTCTCATCTCGACCTGAGGAGATGAAAACCTTGATGCCCCTCTCTCTTAATTTATTAATTGCAGATATGTCCCTCTCACTTATAGTATGCGAAGTGAAGCTTACTATAGTGCCATCCATATCAAAGAACGCTGCCTTTATATTATTTAATTTCATATTGCACCTCCAATAGACATATGATACCCAATATCATGAGTGAGTACTTGCTAAAGATACTTATAAATGATGATTAGTATAAACCATAATTGCTTAGAGCTAAATTAGATAATAACAAATTTATCACTATAGGATAAAAAAGTGTTGCATAAATAGATGCGTTGTAGTATAATTAATATTAAGGATAGTAAACAATCATTAAGGAGGTAAAATGATGGAAAAACAAAAAAAGAAACGTTCATTAAGTGCTTATAGTATTCTTATCCTTATAATACTATTTGTTGCAATCTTATCATGGATTTTTAATGGAGCACAATTTGCCCCTGTAGTTCCTAAGGGAGCTGAAGAAGCTGTTACTGAAGTATCAGCAGCGAAATTACCAGACATAGCAATGAGTTTTTACAACGGCTTTGTTGACGCCATAGACATAGCAATTTTCGTTATGGTTATCGGTGGATTCCTAGCAGTTGTTAACAAAACAGGAGCTCTTGAAGCTGGTATACACAGATTAGTTAAGAACATGAAGGGTAGAGAGATGGCTCTTATCGTTGTACTAATGATCCTATTCTCAATCGGTGGATCAACTTACGGTATGGCAGAAGAAACTGTTGCCCTATATCCTTTAATCATCACTGCGATGGTAGCTGC
>QWBY01002158.1_pt1 | contig 11540 bp, 9 predicted proteins | sample 1972471 | NCBI WGS metagenome assembly QWBY01 (sample SAMN09866722, study PRJNA288562) | Human gut metagenome isolate term6_stool, whole genome shotgun sequencing... | reverse complement strand
ACATGCAAAGGTTTTAAGATCATAGGTGCGGTCGGGTAGGATCAGCTCACCGGTGGTGTTCTCTGCAAAGAACTCTGCGTCCTTGTAGAGATCCAGATCACCGAACATCTTGCTCTCTTCCATGTGGTGACCATACAGCAGAGAGTAGGGATCGGTGAAGTTCTTGTCGCAGTTCACATCCAGAAAGATGCTGCCTGCCAGCGAAAAATCACCGTAGACATCGGTGTTCACATAGGTAAAGTTGTCCTCGCCCTGTACCACAGGGTAGTCGATGGCGGTGTTGTCCAGTGTGACCCACGCGCAGACATCCGGGTTGATGCCCAGCAGCTCCTCAAAACTCGCGCCATTATCCGCGCCCGCCTTGGGCTTGAACTGCAAAAGCTCTGCCTGAACATTGTCTGCGGCGGCGTACACCTGCGAGTTGTCCCACAGGGCATAGGCTGAATACGCCCCGGCGACCACCAGGAACAGCACGACCACCGCGCTCACCAGAAAGTCGGCTGCCCTCAACGCTTTTCTCTGCCAGTTGATACAGCCCACCTCCGGTTAAGCAAATTCAAATAAGTGGTTATTCGTTAGGTTTGTGCTGAGATAACCCCCCAGTCACGCTTCGCGTGCCAGCCCCCGCTAATAGGGGGGCCCTTGGCATGGCGCAAAGCTTCACGGTTTTGCCAAGGCCGCCCCTACTAGGGGCGGTGGCATCCCGCAAGGGATGACGGTGGGGTTTAATCTACCGCGAGCAATTACTCCTCGTCGCGGCGGCGCTTGTTCAGCATCAGGGCCACACCACCAATGGCAACGATGGCCAGCATTGCAATGTAAGGTGCATTGTCCAGCACAACGCCCATGTCGGGGGAATCAGGATTGGTGTTCTGGAAAGCTGCAGTCACGTCGGTATTATTAACAGTACCCTTGATCTTAGTAGTCTCAGTGGTGTCAAATGCAGTATCAGTAACAGTAACAGTGTACTTCACATTGTCAACAGTAACAACAACAGCACCAGCTTCTACCTGAGAACCATCCTCGTAAATTTCATACTTAATACCAGCAGGCAGGTTGGAAAGGTTCAGAGAATCATTGTGACGCAGAGTAACAGTATACTCCTTATCCAGTTCCAGATATGCGCTCTCAGCGATATCGGTAGTACCATCCTTAATGGTTGCAGTGCTGCTCAATTCTGCAACCTGAGGTCCCTTATACAGACCAGTATCAGTATTATTCTGCAGGGCATCTGCCTTAGTGAACTTAATCTTAAAGGTAAAGTCCTTGCTCAAGTTGCCAAGTGCACCATGGACAGTCTTGCTCAACTTCAAATTCTGAATGTTGCCATCACCATACTTATTCTTAAAAGCTTCGGTTGCAAGAATCTTATTGCCATTGGAATCCTTCAGAGCAACAAAATAGCCAAACTCAGCAGTAGCATCGGCATTAACTTCCTTTGCGTTGACCTTGCTGATAACCATCGTCACAGTACCACGCTCAGCAGTCACAGACTGGTATGCCTTATCCATGCTCTCAACGATGGTAAAAGTATACTTACCAACAGACTTACCTTCAGTCAGCTTCGCAACATCCAGCTTAAAGGTGCCAGTATAGACACCTTTATTGTCTTCGCCACCCTTAGAAGTATAATTACCTGCATTAAATTCCACCGATTCAGTATCCAGTGCTGTACCGGTAGTTGCCGTACCCTCATAAACATTAAAGTTAAACTTCATGCTATCGGGTGCAGTACCATTAACAACCGTCAGAACCTTGGTTAAATCAATTTCAGCCTTGCCATTAACCGGCACAAACATATTTGCATTGTATTCGCCAGCCGTGCCGGGATAGGTAGCATCAACACTAGTCGTCGCAAACGCTGCGGTTGCGCCGACGGTGAGCATCATGGCGGCAGCCAGAACGCCCGCGAAGAATTTCTTCAGTTTCATTGTTATTCCTCCCTAGTAAGAAATAGTTCGTACTCCTGTGCCGCGGCCCAAACTCCGCGGTTCACAGGCAGGATGCCGGCAGCTTCTTCCGGCCTCCGTGGTATTACAGACTGCGTCGCCGCAGTAGTGTAATTACTTTTGCTTGCACATCCTCCAGCGGAACCGGGCCAAAGTCCCGGCTGTCCTCGGATTGTGTGCGGTAATCGCCCAGCACAAAAAAGCAGCCTTCCGGCACCGTGTAGGGGTACTCCAGCGCGTCTTTTGCGTAGGTGGGGTAGAGGATCTCGCCGCTCTGCACCGCGCCGTTCACCACAAGGGTGCCGCTGTCGTCCAGAGCCACAAGGTCGCCCTCGCGCCCAAGGATGCGGCCCACCCGGAGCTTGCCGCCCTGGGTGTAGACCACAACGTCGTTTTTTGCGTAGGTTTTTTGCAGGCGGTAGCAGATGAGCAAATCGCCATCCTTTACCGCGGGGAACATGCTGCTGCCCTTGGCCTGCGTGAGCAGGAACACCTGCGTGAACAGCACCCAGGCGCACAGCAGGATCACCACAACGCGGCCCAGCAGGCTGATAAAATCCTGCCGGTTCTCAGCGTCCAGCCTGCGGCGGCGCACCGCCTTTGCCCCCAGTTTCAGGGCTTCATTGTCCAGCGGGTGCATCGGAATGCGCCTCCTTTTGGGGGTCAGAGCTGTCAGATTCCGGGTTAAACCTCTCAGTCACGGGCTTCGCCGTGACAGCTCCCCTAGTAGGGGAGCCCTTGGCAAAACTGTCAACTTTGGTGGGAGCCAGGTTTACGTTCCCGGGTTCACCGGTGCCAGATGCTTCCGGCTGCGCAACGCCTGTCTTGCCTCCCCTACTAGGGGAGGTGGCAAAGCCGTCAGGCTTTGACGGAGAGGTTTCCAGCAGCACATTGTACCTTGTGCGCTCGGCGCGGATGGCGGCTTCGTACAGGGCGTAAAGCTCTTCCAGCTTCTTCCACATTGCCGCTTCGTCCACGCCGCCCAGCAGGTTCTTGCGGAATTTCACCGTCCGGAACCACTGGATGATCGCTTCCTGCTCCGGGCTGATACAGCTTTCCTCTGCACCGGCCAGCCGCTGGGGCGCTTTCTTCTTCGCCATGCGGTCAGCCCCCTTTAGTCATCTTCCTTACGGTGCTTGCGCAGCATCAACAGGGCAACGCCGCCAGCCACCACAGCAAGGATGACAATGTAAGGCAGGGTGTCGAGGAGGACACCAAGGTCAGGTTGCAGGGTGCAATTATTGGTAAAGGCAATCGTCTTAGCGTCCGTACCAATCGTCACACTTGCTTCTCGCCTATTCTCAGGTGTTCCGGAATCAACCACATAGCTGGTCTCGTACTTTTCGCCTGAATAATTATCCTCTACAACCTTGTATTGGCCGCTCGGTAGATTCTTGAAGATAATCGAAGCTCCGTCTTTCAGCGTAAACTGACCATTACCTTTCCATTCAACCTTTGCACGATCTGCTTCACTAATCTCAATATTGGTATCAGTGATATTTGCCGCTGTGCCATCAGCTTTGGTAATTGTAAAGGTAAAGGCTTTGTTGGTGTCGCCAAGTTTGCCGGTAACGGTTTTGGAGACGGTCAGGTTTGCAGAAGCAGGCACATACTTTGCGTAGAAAGTTGTATCTTCTTTAATGGTATCTTCATCAAAATCAAACTTGCTACCTTCCGTGCAGTCCTGATTTGTATACCAACCATCAAAGGTGTAAACTGTACCATCTGGGGTTGTTTTAGTTTTCGGGCAGGTTGCTTCAGTCTGACCTTCACCAATAACATCCGGGCGGGCAATCGCTTTCAGCGAAATCGAAGTACTCCCTTCTGGGACAGTAAATGCTCCGCCATAATCACGCACTAGAGCAAAGGTATCTTTACCCACATCCTGAACCATAAACTTGACGTTGATGTGCGTTGTATCATGGAGCACTATCAAACCATCCAGATGGTACGTCATTTTTTTATCACTGACCGACGAAATCGGAGATTTATATATGCCCTTCGTGTATGTGGGTTTATAGTTCTCTTCACCCGTCCAGTCTCCATCCTCGCCGTTTTTGCCAGTATTGGCTCCACCCGCAGCAACGACCTCGTACCATTCAATTGTGTACGTGCCTACAGTATTCGCTTTCGTTGGATCCTTCTCAATTTCCTTTTGGATTTCTTTCGGGAGTGATTCGTAATAGTAGTCCTTGTATTTGCCATCCTGTTTAATCGGAATCACAGGAAACTGTCCAGAATCAACTATAATTTCAGTTCCCAACTTCGTAGCAATAACGGCCGTGTCATAAATTGAGGTACGTTTATTGTATTTACTCGGAGCATCTACATTTGAAATCGTACCAACGGCCATGCCGTTCCACGCTTTATTTTCAGCTTTATTACCATAGTAATCACCCGAATAGCCCAAAACCTGCGTGTAAACATAAAGATTGTAAGAAGATGTCGTTGTAGTGTTCACAACCTCAATATCATCCAGTGTATCACCACTAGTTAGCTCATTCTTAGCTTTACCATAGCGATGCTTAATCTGCACATGGCCTGCCGTGGTAAGCTTTAGCTTCACGGTTTTATAGTTATCGCCCCATCCCTCAACTGAACCAACAAACTCAGCTGTACCTTTTGTAACTATCCATTTATGATAATAACTACTCTTTCCGTTATTGGAATGCAGTGTAATCGTTGCACCAACCGGAACTTTTGTATCACCCTGAATGCTACTGATCGTAGCAATTCCATCATTCACATTCGGGTACTCAACGCCATCAATCTCAATGCTGACGATCTCAATGCCGTCATCATCGAACTCTTCACTTCCCTGATCCGGGTATTCCAGCGCAAGCACAAAGGGGCTGAAGCTGGTGGTCTCAAAGGTCAGGGTGCCATTCTTATAGCTGACAACATCCAGTTTTTCCACGGTGCCGTCATTTTTCAGGTGGAGCACCTTCAGTGCATCGGCATTGAGCGCTCCCACTTCATCCATTGCCGCAATATCCGGCAGTTTTTCCAGACCGGAGACGGTAACGGTGGCCTTTTCACCCTTGGCAGGCTGCACCGTTTCGCCCTTGGCGTTCTTGGGGGAGATCTTCAGGCCCAGAATGGGCATCATTTCCCCAAAGCTGTCCTCGTGGCTCTCATAGAAGCTCTCCATATCGTCATCGCCCATGTGGATGACATTGAGGTGATCTGCGGCAGAGGGCAGATTTTTCACCTCCACCGGCAGGGTCGTGGGCTTCGTGTTGCCGTCCTCGTCCACGTAGGAAGCAGCGGCCTTGGCAGTCAGATCCACAGGCACGGGGTTCTTGTCCACCAGATCCTCGTGATCCACGTCCTCTTCCTCATCGGAGCCAACGGTACCGTCCTTCCATGCGGCGTAGACGTTCACGGTGGTGGTCTTGTCGTCCAGAATGTTGCTGGTGGGGTCGGTGAGGTTCAGGCGCACCCGGTTGCCAAACTCGTCCAGCGTGTACCAGTAGTCAAACTGCCGCAGTTCGCCCTTGGGGTCCCGGTTGGAGGAGGGGTTCTCGATGTAGCTGCTGTAATCTGCGATGGTCTCTACCCGGGGCACAGCCTGAATGAAGTACAGGTTCCACAGAACCTCGCCATTCCGGGCCAGATACTCGCTCTCCGTCATATTGTTGATCTGTGCCTGGGCGGTAATATCCTGCAGGTCGTTGGCGTTCAGCTCCTTCAGCCAGAAGCGGTAGACCACCATGTCCTGCAGCTTTTTGATCTCGTCGCCGGAAACGACCACTTTGTCATCAGGCTTTTCCACCACATCGTCCTCGCCGGACCACTGGGTCTCGGTGCTGGAGCTGGGGTCGGTGCTGGTGCTGGTGCTGGTGTCGTACTCAATGACGGTGCCCCACTCTGTTTCCTTAACGTTGGGGCCGCCGTCGAGGTTGTCCTCGCCGCCTTCCACAGGCCGGGTGGCAACTTCGTCCCCGCCAAAACCGGCAGCTTCACCGCCGTCTACAGGCCGGGTGGCTTCCTCCTCGCCGAAACCGGCGAATTCGTCGTCAGGATAGGATGCCACGCCGTCATCTACGGGCCGGGAGGCCTCTTGATGAACCTGAGGATCGATCAGACCCTCCGTTGCAAACACCGGCACAAGGCAGGTGCAGATGACCGCAAGCGCCAGACAAAGCGCAAAAACGCGCTTCACCAGCCTATCTTTTTTTCCGTGATGATTTTTCCGCACAGTGGAGCCCTCCCTGCATCATAGTATTTTTGGCAAAACCGGAGGAAAAGATATCCAACTTTTGTCGTTTTTCTTTCCCTTGGCAGGTTATTTTTACCAGATACATCATTATCGTAATAATAGCATGTATATCCAGTATTTTCAATAGTGAAATTTTATTTTCCCTTCCCCTTTTCAGACAAAATATTCTGCGATATACAGCAAGTTATGAACCGCCGTAATATATTGCGGGGAGTAGCGCAGTCTAACTTATCCGCACCGCCCGCCGCATTGATATATCGCGCAGTTTTGTGTTGTATATTCGCAGTTTCACTCTCTATAATACATGAAACGCAGATTCCTTTCACTTTTTTCGAGATTTTTTGAAAAAAGTTTTCGGAGCCCTCTCAGTCTCGCAAAGCTCGACAGCGTCCGGGTTAAACCTCTCAGTCACGGGCTTCGCCGTGACAGCTCCCCTAGTAGGGGAGCCCTTGGCAGGCCGTCGCGTTTTCGGGGTCTGGCGCTTCGCTCCTGTTTGCCCTGCTGACGCAACGTTATTTCTGCCTTGCGGCAGATGATGCCCTTGGAACGCCAGCGATCAGATTGAAAAATGAATCTCATGCCAAGGCCTCCCCTACTAGGGGAGGTGGCATCGAGCGTCAGCGATGATGACGGAGAGGTTGTACCGGAGGATTGCTTATCCGTATGAACGGTTAGCTTGTCCTTTGTCCAACCTCTCAGTCACGGGCTTCGCCGTGACAGCTCCCCTAGTAGGGGAGCCCTTGGCAGACCGTTGCGTTTTCGGGGGCTAACGCTTCGCTCCTTTTGGCAGTGCTGGCGCAACGTTATTTCTACCTTGCGGCAGATGATGCTCTTGGAGCGTCAGCGATCAAATTGAAAAATGAATCTCATGCCAAGGCCTCCCCTACTAGGGGAGGCCTTGGCAAAGCCGTCAGGCTTTGACGGAGAGGTTCAGCCCCCCAACGCGTCAGCGAAGATGACGGAGAGGTTTTGCACCAAAAAGCGCCCCCATCACTCAAAGGAGCAATGGGGGCGCTTTACCATATTACAGTGGGTTCCGCTTACTCAGCCTTGGGGGCTTCGGGAGCCTTTGCCTCCTCAGCCTTTGCGGCGGGCTCTGCCGGAGCGGCAGGAGCGGCAGCGGGCTTCGGAGCCTGCTTCACCACGGGCTTGGGGGGATTCGGATCGTCCTTCAGCGGGAAGAGGATGATGTGCTTGGGGCACTTCTGGGCGCACATGCCACAGCCCTTGCACTTGTCGTAGTCCACACGGGCCACGCCGTCCACAACGTGGATGGCATCAAACTTACAGGTGCGCTCGCACATGCCGCAGGCAATGCAGGAGGTGGTGCACAGCTTGTTTGCCACAGCACCCTTATCCTGATTGGAGCACATGACCACGGGCTTGCGGGGGCCGCCAGCGTCGATCATAATGACGTGCTTGGGGCAGATGTTGGCGCAGGCACCACAGCCGGTGCACTTGTCCTTGTCCACCTTGGCCACGCCGTCCACAATGTGGATGGCATCAAACTTACACACCTTGGTGCAGTCGCCCAGGCCGATGCAGGCAAAGGTACAGGTCTTGGGGCCGCCGTACAGGGTCGCAGCAGCGGCACAGGTCTGGATGCCCTTGTACTCGTAGCTGGGCTTGCAGTGCTCGGAGTTGCCCTGGCACTGGACCACAGCCTTCTTCTCCACAGCGCTTGCCTCGCCGCCCATGATCTTGGCAATGGCGGCAGCAGCCTTGGGGCCGCCGGGGGCGCACTTGTCGCAGGGAACGCCGTCCATAACAACGGCCTTTGCGTAGTCGGCACAGCCGGCGTAGCCGCAGCCGCCGCAGTTTGCACCGGCCAGGCAGGCAGAAACTTCTTCAATACGGGGGTCTTCCTCAACCGCCATGAACTTTGCGGCCAGCACCAGAACAACGGCACCGATCGCGCCCACGATGGTACAGAGGATCACAGCAGATACAATATTCATAATCCTGTTCCTCCCTTACAGCGTCACGTTGAACAGGTTTTCGACGAGGCCGCCGAAGCCCATAAAGGACAGGCTGGTGATGGCTGCTGCGATCAGGGTGATGGGCAGGCCCTTGAAGGGTGCCGGGGGATCGCAGGCTTCCACACGCTTGCGCACGCCGCTGAACATGACCATGGCCAGCATAAAGCCGACACCTGCACCCACGGCACAGACCAGAGCCTCAATGTAGGCAGCGGCAAAGCCAAGGGTAGCAACGTCTGCGCCGTAGTCGTCCACGACCAGAATGGTCACGGCCAGCACGCAGCAGTTGGTGGTGATCAGGGGCAGGTAAACGCCCAGAGAATTGTACAGTGCAACAACATACTTCTTCAGGAAGATCTCGATGAACTGCACCAGCACTGCAATGACCAGGATGAACACGATGGTCTGCAGGTAGCCCAGGTCAGCGGGGTTCAAAATGAAGATCTGGATGGGGAAGGTGACAGCCGTTGCCACCAGCATAACAAAGATAACAGCGCCGGACATACCAATGGAGGAATCCAGCTTCTTGGAAACGCCCAGGAACGGGCAGATACCGTAGAACTTCACCAGCACGTAGTTGTTCACCAGGATCATGCTGAAGAAGATCGCAGCAAGTTTGACTAACATCTTATTCTGCCTCCTTCTTCAGGTTGTCGAGGTCGCAGCAGCTCTTGCGCTCGATGCGGGCATCCAGCTTGCCTTCCAGCCAGACGCAGCCGGCCATCAGCACGCCGTAGCAGAAGAATGCGCCGGGAGCCTGGGTCATAATGCTCATCTTGGCCATGCTCTCGGGCAGGACCTGGAAGCCCAGCCAGGTGCCGCTGCCCAGGATCTCACGGATAGAGGCCATCAGCACCACGGTGAGGGTGTAGCCGATGCCCATGCCGATGCCGTCCAGTGCGGAATCCACCACATTGTTCTTGCAGGCAAACATCTCGGCACGGCCCAGAATGATGCAGTTGACAACGATCAGGGGCAGGAACACGCCCAGTGCGGTGTACAGGCTGTCCATATAGGCGTGCATCACCATCTGAACGATGGTCACGAAGCCTGCAATGATGACGATGTAGCAGGGCAGATGGACTTTAGCGGGGATCACGTTGCGCAGCAACGAGATCAGGATGTTGGAGCACACCAGCACGAAGGTGAAGGCTGCGCCCATGCCCAGCGCGCTGGAAACTGCCGTGGTAACAGCCAGGCAGGAGCAGGTGCCCAGAACCAGACGCAGAACGGGGTTTTCTTTGATGATGCCGTTGGTAAGGATGCTTACCTTGGACTTGTTTTCGCTTGCCATTTCTTACCAACCTCCTTTATGCCAACTCGTTGTAGCAGTTGATGCAATCGTTGATGGCGGCAAACAGAGCCTTAGAGGAAATGGTTGCGCCGCTGTATGCGTCGTAGCCCTGGCCCAGGGTGATGTTCTGGGTGCCATCCATGCCATCGAACTGAGCAAGGAAGCTGTCGGTGGCAACGTTGCTGCCGATGCCCTTGGTCTGGGTAGAAGCGTCCACCCAGATGCCGGTGACAGTGCCGTTGGTGTCGAAGCCGATGATGACGGACAGGATGCCGCCGTCAAAGCCCTTTTCCTCAGCCTTGATGGCCAGGGAGCCGTCGGTGGCCTTTACAGCACCGGTGATGTTCTCGGTGGTGTAGTCGGTCACTTCCTCCAGATCGGAGGCGCTGGAAACGGTGGGCATCACGTCCACATAGGCAGCCAGCGTTGCGGCCTTCTGGTTATCCTCAATGATGGGAGCCGTAAAGGAGTTGACCATGGCCAGCAGCAGGCTGACGATCAGTGCGATCACGCTCAGCACAACAACAGGCTTTACACTGGTCTCCCAGGAAGAATTCTTATTCATTTGCCAGCACCCTCCTTTGCTTTCTTTGCAGGCTTAACATAGCCGTAAGGAGTCTGACGGGTCCAATCGTTGATAAAGGGGACCCACAGGTTCATAAACAGCAGCGCGAAGGAAACGCCCTCGGCGTAGCTGCCCCACTGACGGATGGCGAAGGTGACGATGCCCAGGCACAGGCCGTAGATCAGCTTGCCCTTCAGGGTAAAGGGGCTGGTAACATAGTCCGTTGCCATGAACACAGCACCGAACATCAGGCCGCCGGACAGGATACCGACCAGTGCGCCGTGCAGGCTGCCGGTGGAGATCAGGTAGAAGATAAACATGCTGCCGATGTAAGAAGCGGGGATGGCGATGCTGATGGTCTTGGTGGCCACCATATAAATCAGGCCCAGCAGGATGGCCAGAGCGCAGGTCTCGCCCAGAACACCGCCGTGCACGCCCATGAACAGATCCAGCAGGCTCAGCTTGCTGGTGTCAGCCACAGCCAGCGGGGTAGCGCTGGACAGCTGGTCAACCGCTGCATCGGGGAACACCCAATTGTTCATGGAACCGGCAAAGCTAACGAACAGCACGATACGGCCGACCAGTGCAGGGTTTGCAAAGTTCATGCCAATGCCGCCGAACAGCTGCTTGACCACGATGATGGCAACCAGGTCGCCGATGATGAGCTGGCCGATGGGCATGCCCACGGGCACATTCATGGCCAGAATGATGCCGGTGACCACAGCGGACAGGTCGCTGATGGGGTTTGCTTTCTTCAGCAGCTTGCAGTACAGCCACTCAAAGGCCACACATGCCACAACGGACACTGCGGTGACCAGCAGGGCACGCGCACCAAAGATGATTGCAGAGGCCACCACACAGGGGCAGTGACGCTCTCCGATAGTTATCTGCGTGCAAAGATACAAAATAGCACATACCCGCCAGCTAACTCTGCCCCTCACCTAGATTTTGCAGACCTAGCGAGTAGCTACTTATATTTGCCGATGATGGGCTGCAAACGTCGCACTACGCTCCATACGAACGTAGTGACGCAGATCACGAGGAGCCCCCCTCCTACTACCCAGACTAGTAGCCTAGTGAGCAGACTGGGACGACGACTTGCTGTCTGGCGCTCCGTCACCTCTTCTTGCTGAAAGTCCCCTTGCCGTAGCGCTGCACCTTGTTGTACTATGCTATCTTGCTTCTTGACGACCGTTCGCCTAGCGCGTATATAGCGCACATGGGGTGTCTGCAAGCTATACCCTGCAGGTAGCGAGTCTCCTACTAGAGGCTCTAAGCCTGACAGTAATTCTAACCCCTTCTGACTGGGCGGAATGCTGTCTAAGAGGAGCAGCTCCCACTCTTCTAGGGTGGTGTCACGGAGATGTTGCTCAGCCTGGCTCACCGCCAGCTCGCTACGCTGCTGCGACGCATCCGCGAAGTGGTGTCGCCGTGTGCCACAGCTTAGTAGTATGCTGGCGGTGAGGATCAGTGCGCTCACGCGTCTCTTGAGACTGTTGCAAAAGTCAACAGTCTCACAATCTTGCTTGCA
>QWBY01002157.1_pt1 | contig 11540 bp, 10 predicted proteins | sample 1972471 | NCBI WGS metagenome assembly QWBY01 (sample SAMN09866722, study PRJNA288562) | Human gut metagenome isolate term6_stool, whole genome shotgun sequencing... | reverse complement strand
CTTGGGTTGCCTACAATATAAAGAAAGGCATTGGGCTTTCCTCGCCACAATATATTTTCATTGTCGTCAATAATTTTTTCAATCATAATTTCCTCCATTGCTTTCTATTTATAAAGATAAAGCATTCTTGTCTAATATTTTATCACAAATATACCTGTGAAAAAATATTTGAATGGCTGAATCTCCACTCATATCTGTAAATTTTTCTTTACATTTATTTGAATTAAAATTTTAAAAATCTATAAAATTTACTAACATAATTTTTGCTAATACCAAGCAACTACACGTTAATCTTTGTAATTATTAGTTTCAAGAAATTCTTCAAGTTTAGATAGAGCTTTTTCTGCATATACATAACCACCATAATCTTTATCAGGATTACAAATGTACAATTCTTCAGTATACGGCTCTTCGCCATTTTTAACTCGCATCTTATTAATACTATACCTCGTATCATTAAGTTCTGATCCAATTATTTCTCTATAGAAATCCTTTTCCGAGCTTTTTTTAAGGAAAACTTTTCTTTCTTTTAAATCTGCGACGATTACACCCAGAAATTCAGTTTTCCCTTCCGGGTAATACTCATAAACAACTTCCTCATTTGAAAATGAAATCTTCTTTAAAATAACCATTGCATACCTCTATTTATATTATAATCAAAACTACCAGCTCAGCGGGTAGTTTTGATTTGCCCATTTATATATTGATTATGAAATGATCTTAATACTTTATTATTTGTTCATTAGTTCGGACATGAAAATACCCCCATAATATAGCAAAGTATTCAATAGAAAAATTATGAAGTTATAATATTAAATTTTATTAAGGTTTATATATCAAGACTTATTTTCCAATGAATCAATTGCCAGAGCGATCTCGTTTAGCATGGCTATAAGCAGAGATTTATCATTTACTGACAATTGACTACCGATACTTTTATCTGACATATCTATGCCGACAACGCCATAGACTGCACTATTTTTTCTAATGGCAAAATATAAGCCATTAGCATTAGTTAGAGTATTTGTGCCTGCACCAGCACTATCATTATTTAAAAATACCCATTTTGCTACAGTTTTCTCGGAGTCTTGTAAATATATTTCTTTCATATTTGCGACGTTTTTTGGGTTATAAATTATTGGCGACAAAAGCGAGCTTTTGAAAACAGGATAAAATATTATTACCTTGTTTAGGAGCTTATATAGTTGATAGCAGGTTTCATACATTACTTCATCATAGTTTTTGCTTAGCTGCAATCTCTGGCTTGTTTTAAGCAGAACCTCTAAGCTGTGTGACTGCTGAGTTGTTAGGATATTTTCTTTTTTTAGTCTATTTTGCATTAGACTTATGAAAAAAGAAACTATGCTCATTATTATAAATATCATTAGATATTCTTTTGAGTAAATCCTCAAAGAATAATATGGTGGTATAAATATAAAATCTATAATAAATATATTTAGCAAGAGAGCAAGCATATTGTATATAGGGTGTTTTGTTGTGTATCCAACTATGCAGGATGATAATGTATAAAGCAAAACTATGTTAGTTGTATTAAAATCAAAAATAAATAAGGCATAAGATAGTATAGTTGTAGCTAACAGTATGAGCAAAGTTACTATCAGATCTTCTCTATCAAAATGCACAAATTCATCTAGCCTTATATTTTTTTTCTTATACTCGCTGTTAGCATCAGGGATTATGAATATATCAAGATTTGGAGCATACTTAGTAATCTCATCAATTATAGTTGTTTTATTCAAAAATGATATTTTCTGTGAGGATCTTCCCAAGACAAGCTTTGATACTCCACTAAGTTTTGCATATTGGCTAATTTGAAATGATATATCATCACCATAAGAAGAAACGATATTAGCTTTTAGATGTTTAGCCAAGTCTATATTTTTTTGTAAGTTATTTTTTTCTGTATTAGAAAAATTTTTGCTTTCAGATGTTTCTACATATAGGGCACTAAACTCTGCATGGAAAGAGTTAGCCATCCTATAAGCAGTTCTGATTGCTTTTTGGTTAGTAGGTGATGGGCTAAGACACACTAGTATATGTTCCTTTAAAAATGGTTTATTTTTATCGTCAGAATACAAATTTATTTTGTCAGCACATCTTCTTAAGGCTATCTCCCTAAGTGATACCAGGTTATCAATTGTAAAAAAATTTTCCAAAGCTTTTTTTGACTGCGCATTCTTATATATTTTTCCTTCTTTCAATCTTTCGATTAGCTGTTCTACTTCGATATCAATTATTTTTATATGATCAGCATTATCAAATACATAATCAGGTACACGTTCATTTACTTTTATTCTTGAAATTGACTCAACTATATCATGAAGACTTTCTAGATGCTGAACGTTCAAAGTTGTATATACATCTATTCCGGCTCTTAGCAATTCTTCTACATCTTGGTATCTTTTTTTGTGTCTGCTTCCTGGTGCATTTGTATGGGCAAGTTCATCTACTAATATGATGTCAGGTTTTCTATCTAGGGCCTTATCTATATCCAGTTCATTAAAAATATGATCTTTATAGTTTATTTTTTTATAGTCTATTATATCTAGACCATTCATTAATGCTAGAGTATCTTTTCTATCATGAAGTTCTACATAACCAACAACCACATCTATGCCTTCTAGGTACTTTTCGTGGGCAACTTCTAGCATATTGTATGTCTTGCCGACACCTGCACAGTATCCGAAGAAGATTGTCAATTCACCTTTTTTTTCCATAAAATTATCCTTCTTTATTTATTTATTTCTAATTTTATTTTACTATATATATTTAAAAAAAAAGCAAAATCAGTGAATTTTAATACAATTTTAATATCTATGGTGCATATTTTAAAACCATTTTAAGGTAAAAGCTGGTATATTATACATATAGTTAGAGAATAGGAGGAGTGATTAATGTTAGACCTTATTATGATAGCTATAATTATCATTTCATTTTTAATATTAAAATTATTTGTCCATTGGATAGATAAAAAAATTACAAGTAATTAATTATTGTGGAGGTTTATATGTTACTATTATTAATTGTTATTTTAGGGGTTTTATGCTATTTGTTTTATGCACTGATTAACCCTGAGAAATTTTAAATATAGTTTTGGGAGATAAGTATGGAGGAAATTATGAATTTAACTAAATGTGATTTTAATAATTGTTTGAATGATTTTTGTTCCTTAATAAAATTAGAAATTGATTTGGGAAACCTTGACGAATGTTTAGAATTGGTAAAAGATAAAATGAAAGAATATCCACATAGTCCAGTTCCTCACAATTTGTTAGGTATTTTGATGGAAATAAGAGGAGACCATGAATTGGCTATGAATCACTTCAGGGCTGCTTGGGCATTAGACCCTTGCTATGAACCTGCTAGTAAAAATTTGGAAAATTTAGCAATATATGGCACAAATAAAAAATATATATTTTCGTAAGAAAATTGTGTAAGTAGGAGAGATTATGTTACAAATATTATTAACATTACTAATATTCTTAGTCATTATATTTCCATGTGGAAATTACTTATATAAAATGACTAACAATAAAAAAACATTCGCTGATCCTTTATTTGATAAAGTGGATTCAGGAATTTTTAAAATTTTAAAGATTGAAAAAAGTGATATGGACTGGAAAGAATATGCATTGTCATTGATTCTTTTAAATGCGTGTTTGGTTCTACTTTCATATCTAGTTCTTAGAATTCAATCTATAGGGATATTTAATCCAAATAAAATAGGCCCTATGGAGGAAACTTTAACTTTTAATACAATTATTTCTTTTATGACTAATACTAACTTGCAACACTATGCTGGTGAATCAGGCTTGTCATATTTTTCTCAAATGTTTGTGATTATTATGATGATGTTCACTTCAGCAGCTAGTGGATATGCAGCTTGCGTAGCAATGATAAGAGGAATACTTGGAGAGAAGATGGGAAACTTCTTTGTAGATTTTATAAAAATCATAACAAGATTTTTATTACCAGCATCTATTATTGTTGGATTATTATTGGTGTCTCAAGGAGTTATCCAAAACTTTAATTCTAATATTTTAATTAAAACTATTGAGGGCAAAAACCAAGAACTTGGTGCTGGTCCTGTAGCTGCTTTGGAAGCAATTAAACATTTGGGTACTAATGGTGGAGGATTTTTCGGAGCCAATTCATCAACTCCTTTTGAAAACCCTAATATTATTTCAAATATTATAGAATTAATTACTATGATGTTATTGCCAGGATCATGTATTTTCATTTTTGGAAAGATGGCACATGATAAGTTTATTAAAAAATCAGCAAGTGGAAATGAACAAATACCAGAACACACAGATAAAGCTATGGCTAAGAAAGTTTGGCTGGGCAAAGAAGGCCAATCAATATTTATTGCCATGTCCATATTATTTGTAATAGGCTTAGGTGTTTGCTATCATAATGAGCTTAATGGTGTAAATGGGGCAAGTCTTTCTGGAATATCTCACACTATGGGAAATATGGAAGGAAAAGAGATGCGTTTTGGCATTGCCCAATCTTCATTATTTACAACAGTTACAACGTCATTTACTACTGGTACTGTTAACAATATGCATGATACACTTACACCTTTGGGTGGCCTAGTTCCTTTGCTTCACATGATGTTAAATGTTGTATTTGGTGGAGCAGGTGTAGGACTTATGAATATGTTAATCTATGCTATCTTAGCAGTATTTATATGCGGTCTTATGATTGGTAAGACGCCGGAATATCTAGGTAAAAAAATTGAAGGTAATGAGATGAAACTTGCAGCTTTATCAATTATCATTCACCCACTTTTGATTCTAGGTTTTTCTGCACTAGCAGTTAGTATAAATTCTGGACTTGAGGGTATTACTAATCCAGGATTCCACGGGCTAAGTCAAATACTATACGAATATTCTTCATCAGCAGCGAATAATGGCTCTGGTTTTGAAGGTTTGGTTGACAATACAATCTTTTGGAATATAACTTGTGGATTAGTAATGTTTTTTGGAAGATATTTAGCTATTATTATCCAGCTAGCAATAGCAGGAAATCTTTCTAAAAAAATAGATATCAATGAAACTGCTGGAACATTAAAAACTAATAACTTAACTTTTTCAATTATTTTAGTAATAATTGTTTATATATTTGCAGCACTAACATTTTTGCCAGTACTAGCTTTAGGGCCAATAGCAGAATGGTTGGTACTATAGGAGGAAATATGGTTAATAAGAAAACAAAATTTGTAAGTAAAGATATAATGAAGACTTCTATTAAAGGGGCATTCTTAAAATTAAATCCTAAGTATATGATAAAAAACCCTGTAATGTTTGTAGTAGAAATTGGATTTATAATTTGTCTATTGCTTGCTTTTTCCCCAAATTTGATATATGATGGAAGCGACAATGCAAGTAAATATAATATGCTTGTTTCCATTATTTTGTTTATAACTTTACTATTTGCAAATTTCGCCGAATCCGTAGCTGAAGGTAGGGGAAAGGCACAAGCAGAGACATTGAAAAAAACAAAAAAGGATACTAAGGCTAGAAAAATTTTAGATGATGGAAAAGAAATTGAAATCTCTAGTAATGACCTAAAAAAAGGAGACGTAGTTTTAGTAAAAGTAGGCGAAATAATCCCTAATGACGGTGAAATAATTGAAGGTATAGCAAGTATTGATGAATCTGCAATAACTGGTGAATCCGCACCAGTAACTAAAGAAAGTGGAGGAGATTTTTCTTCAGTGACGGGAGGTACACTTGTTGTATCAGACTGGATTAAAGTTCGTATAAGCTCAGATCCTGGTGAATCATTTTTGGATAAGATGATATCTCTTGTAGAAGGAGCCTCTAGACAAAAAACACCAAATGAGATTGCTCTAAATACCTTGTTGGTTTCCTTAACTATTATATTTTTGATAGTTATCATAACCCTATATCCAATAGCTAACTATTCTAATGTAAAAATTTCAGTTTCTACATTGATAGCTTTAATGGTTTGCCTAATCCCTACTACAATTGGTGCATTACTTAGCGCAATCGGTATAGCTGGTATGGATAGAGTTACTAGATTCAATGTCATAGCAATGTCAGGCAAGGCTGTAGAAGCTTGTGGTGATGTTGATACAATGATTCTAGACAAAACAGGAACAATAACCTTTGGAAATAGGTTAGCTAGTGATTTTATAAATGTCGATGGAATCGACAAATCAGATTTAATAGAATATGCCATGATATCATCACTAAAAGATGACACCCCTGAAGGTAAATCTACAGTCGAACTTGCAAAAAAATTGGGGTCTAAAGTTAATCCATCAGATTACGAAGATGCGTCTTTTGTAGAATTTACTGCTTCAAGCAAGATGAGTGGTGTTGATTTAAAAAATGGCGTCATGATACGCAAGGGATCTGGAGAATCCATCATAAAATTTGTCACAGAAAAAGGTGGAAGTGTACCAGGTGATTTGCAAGCAAAAGTAGAAGGTATATCTAAACTAGGAGGAACACCACTAGTAGTTTGTGTAGACAATGTAATCTATGGAATAATCTATTTAAAAGACACCGTAAAACCAGGACTAAGACAAAGATTTGAAAGACTTAGAAAAATAGGAATCAAAACTATAATGTGTACTGGAGATAACCCTCTTACTGCAGCTACAATTGCAGCAGAAGCTGGTATTGACGGCTATATAGCAGAATGTAAGCCTGAGGATAAGATAGAAGCCATAAAGAAAGAACAAGCCCTAGGTAAAATTGTAGCCATGACAGGAGATGGAACCAACGACGCTCCAGCCCTAGCTCAAGCTGATGTTGGTATTGCAATGAATTCTGGTACAAGTTCAGCAAAAGAAGCAGCAAACATGGTTGATTTGGATTCAGATCCAACCAAAATATTGGAAGTTATAGAGATTGGTAAACAGCTACTTATAACCAGAGGTTCTTTGACAACATTTTCTATTGCCAATGATATTGCTAAATATTTTGCTATAATACCAGCTATATTTACTCTTGCTATACCTCAAATGAAAGTATTGAACATTATGGGATTGAATAGTCCATCAAGTGCTATTATTTCAGCACTAATATTTAATGCAATTATTATTCCTTGTCTAATTCCTTTGGCAATGAAGGGTGTTAAATATGAACCGATGTCAGCTTCAAAAATGTTAGGAAAGAATATGTTGATTTATGGACTTGGTGGAGTGATTTGTCCTTTTATTGGTATAAAACTAATAGATATATTAGTTTTTCCTTTACTTGGAATGTTAGGAATTTAAGGAATTTAAGGAGTTTAAGGAGTTTAAGGAGTTATAATGAGAACTATTAAAAAATATAAACAAGTTTTTTTTGTTACAATATTTGCATTTATAGTCTGTGGTATTATATATCCACTTTTAATGACGATACTTGCACAAATTATCTTTCCAAAACAAGCTAATGGAAGTTTAATAAAGATGGGAGATGAAGTAGTTGGCTCAGAATTAATAGGTCAAGATTTTACTGATCCAAAATTATTTCATTCGAGACCATCAGCTGTTAACTACAATGTCTATGAAGATGGAGACAAGTATGATGGATTAGCTTCTGGTAGTAAAAACTTAGCAGTAAGTAACCCTAACCTAAAGAAAAGAATTAACGAAGATATAGATAAGTTTATTAAAGAAAATCCTACGGTATCAAAAGAAGATATCCCTGAAGACATCATAAGCCAATCAGGCTCAGGTCTCGATCCACACATTTCTGTCAAAGCAGCTCAATTACAAGTTGATAGAGTAGCAAAAAATACAAATCTCTCTAAAGAAAACTTAGAACAACTGATAAAACAAAATACTAGTGAAAAAGCTTTGGGAATCTTTGGCGAACAAACTGTAAATGTATTGAAACTAAACATAGACTTAGTAAGTGAAATGAAAAAATAATATTGTAATATAAGGCCTCAGGTAATCATAACTTGAGGCCTAGGATGATTTGACCAATATTTTGCTATAAAGAAGGTAAGTATATATGAATGAAAATATAAAAATATTAATTGTAGAAGATGACAGAGCTGTGAGAAACTTGATATCAACAACATTGCAGATAAATGATTATGAATATGACCTAGCGATTGATGGTAAAAATGCTCTACAGCTAATGACTTCAAATAAATATGACATAGTTTTTATTGACTTGGGATTGCCTGACATTGATGGAATAGAAATAATAAAAAAATTCAGAGATTTTTCGACTACTCCAATTATAGTAATTAGCGCTAGGACCAATGATGAAGATAAAATAGAAGCCTTGGACGCAGGGGCAGATGATTTTTTGACCAAGCCATTTAATGTTGATGAACTTCTTGCAAGAGTTAGGTCAACCTTAAGAAGAATAAACTATGCTGAAAATAATAGTGTTGAAGACAAAATTTCATTTGAAAATGGAGATATAAGAATAGATTATCCTTCGAGAAGCGTATTTATTAAAGGTGAAGAAATACATTTAATGCCAATAGAATATAGTTTATTATGTTTATTAGCAGAAAATGTTGGCAAGGTTCTCACACATCAATACATCCTAAAAAACATTTGGGTCAATTACCTAGCATCTGATCTCTCTTCTTTGAGAGTGTATATGACCTCTCTTAGAAAAAAGATAGAAAAATTAACTGACGATAAGTATATCCAAACTCATGTTGGAGTTGGCTACAAGATGATTAGAATCAATAAATCGGGGGAAGATGAAATAAATGGATTTAATTGATAGAGATTTGATATTAGTATGTATATCTGAATCCCAATCTAATAGTCAGGTAATAAAAGAAGCCAATGAAATAGCTCAAAATGAAAAAGCTAAACTAATTGCTCTATATGTATCTGATAGAGATAAGTTTCAGGAAAAAAAGGACAATGACTACCTACAAGACAATTTAAGTCTAGCGGAAAACATGGGGGCCATGGTTGAGATTATATATGATGACGATATAGCAAGCCAAATAGTAAACTTTGCAAAACTATATAAAGTAAAAAAAATTGTAATAGGAAAAAACCGAAATGATTTTAAGCTATTATCTTTAAATACCAGCATATATGATCAAGTGGTAAAAAAATCTGACAGAATAGATATTTACGCTGTTCCAATAAATGATAAGGTCAAAACTTATGGATTTAAAGAAAACAAAAATATATCAAAAGATTTGTTAATTGCTTTTATAATACTAGCAATCAGCACTCTAATAGGTTATATATTTTATGATTTTGGCTATAGTGATGCAAATATAATAATGATCTATATACTAGGTGTATTTTTTATTGCCCTTGTAACTTATGATGAATTAGTGAGTTTTATTTCATCTGTAATATGCGTATTAGCCTTTAATTATTGTTTTACTAAGCCAACTTTAAGTTTATCAGTATCTAATCCTGAATATATTATTACTTTTTTAGTCTTATTAATAGTATCATTTTTGACAAGTAAGCTAGCAAGCAAGATAAGAAAAAATGCAAAGAACTCATCAAATATGACATATATAACAAAGCTTTTGTTAGAAACAAATCAACTTTTACAGACTAAAATATCCAAACACGAAATCATAGAAACAGGCTGTAATCAATTATCAAACCTACTAAATAGAAATATAGTTTATTACGATATAGTAGATGGGGAAATTCAGGATCCACTAATTTTCAAGGATGATTTTAGGGATGCTGATAAAGAATTTCTCAAAGAATTAGAAATAGTAAAGTGGGTATTTGCCAAAAACAAAAGTGCAGGTGCTGGCACAGAATATTTGCCAGATGCCAAGTACTTATATTATGCAATCAGATTTAATACAAGTGTGTATGGGGTTATAGGTATACATTTGGGTAAAGATAGGCTAGATTCCGTAGAAAATAAAATTTTACTAGCAATCCTTGGAGATATGTCTTTGGCTTTAGAGAAAGAAAAAATTTTAAAAGATAAAAACGAAGCTAATTTGAGAATAAAAGATGAGCAATTGAAAACAAATCTTTTAAGATCAATCTCCCATGACTTAAGAACGCCCCTAACAACTATTTATGGAAATTCTGATATACTACTTAATAATTCGGAAAACTTAACAGAAACAATGAAATTAGGGCTATATAGAGATATTTATGATGATTCACGGTGGCTACTGAATCTTATAGAAAATTTACTTTCAGTAACTAGAGTTGAAGAAGGTAAAAGCAAACTAAAAATAGAGCCACAAATGGTTGAAGAAGTCATAGAAGAGGCCCTAAAGCACGTAAGCAGAGATAAAAAAAATCACAATATAACTGTTGATATAGATGATGACTACCTAATGGCTGATATGGATGTGAGGTTAATAATACAAGTCATCATAAACCTTGTAGATAATGCTATAAAATATACTTTTGAAGGGTCAAGTATCAATATAAGAGCCTACCAAGATGCAGACAAAGTCATAATCCAAGTGGCAGATAATGGAAAAGGAATTGAGGATACCGATAAGAAAAAAATATTCCAAAAATTCTATTCGGCTAATAACAAAATCATCGATAGCAAGAGGAGTATAGGTCTAGGCTTATATCTTTGTAGGATTATAGTTAAGGCCCATGGTGGCGAAATAAGTGTAACGGATAATATACCAAGTGGATCTGTATTTACTATGGTTTTGAAAGCTAGCCAATAAACGATAAACTATGTTTTATACTTTGTACAAATATAAAAGAATTATAATATGATACAATTAAAAGAGCTACCAAATTAAATAAGGCGACCCGGGTCTGTAAACAAATTTGTGTATCAACCTTAATCCTGATAAAAAGGTTCTATAATAAATCGTGTTGGTAGAAGTAGATGAAACTTCTGTCAGCACGATTTTTTAGTGAGATAATTTGTCAAATCAAGTGCAACATTCACATAAATACTCATCAAATAACTCTTGAGGTGTTTTATAGTTAATGCATTTTCTTGGTCTGTTATTGAGAAGTTTAAGAACATTTTGAACTTCTCTTTCGTTTGTCTTAGATAAATCCATATGTTTAGGATAAAACTCTCTTAATAAACCGTTAGAATTTTCATTTGTTCTTTTCTGCCAAGCATAATACGAATCTGCAAAGTACATTTTAGTATTTAATTCTTCTTCAATTCTTTTCCATCCAGCAAATTCTTTTCCTCGATCACAAGTTATTGTTTTTACAGCTCCTTCTGGCAAGTCTTTTAATAATTCTATGATAGCATTAGTAACTGTTTCTTCTTTTCGATCTGGAATTAATTTAACTAGATATAGTCTTGTCTTTCTCTCTGCAAGAGAAACAAAACAATATTTGCTTTTTAAAGTATAGTCGTTTATTTTACCTGAAACAACTGTATCTGCTTCCCAATGTCCGAATGTATTTTGTTTATACACTTCTTTAGGCCTTTTTTGTGGAAAAAAATAAAATATTAAAAAAGTTAGTTGACGCTAACCAAAAATTGTGTTATTATTATCTTGAAAGGTTATTTCAATAATTATAATACTATATTGAAATGAGGTGTTTATATGATAAAAATTTCAAATTTGCATAAGTACTACGGCAC
>QWBY01003101.1_pt1 | contig 11553 bp, 8 predicted proteins | sample 1972471 | NCBI WGS metagenome assembly QWBY01 (sample SAMN09866722, study PRJNA288562) | Human gut metagenome isolate term6_stool, whole genome shotgun sequencing... | reverse complement strand
TTTTTTTCTTGCTTTTTTAAACGTGATAAAAAAATATAGCTGTTGGTTAACAGCTATATTAGTATATTATTATTTTTTTCTATTGTCAAATATTTTTTTATTAATTTATTAGATTTCTGCTATTGCTTCGATTTCTAATAATCCATTTTTTGGAAGTTTTCCAACTTCTACGCAGCTTCTTGCTGGTTTGTGATCTCCAAAAAATTCTGCATAAGCTTCGTTTACTGCTGCAAAGTCGTTTACATCATCTAAGAAAATATTTACTTTTACAATTTTTTCTACTGATGAGCCACCTGCTTCTACGATAGCTTTTACATTTTCTAATGATTGTCTTGTTGCTTTTTTAACGTCATCTGAAATTAATTCACCTGTTTCTGGAACTAATGGTAGTTGTCCTGATGAATATACAAATCCGTTTGATACTATTCCTTGTGAATATGCTCCTACTGCTCCTGGAGCATTTTTTGTTTCTATTATTTTCATAATTTCCTCCTATTTAAGTAAACGTAATTACATTATAAACATACTTTTTTTCTATTTTTATTCAACTGCAATAAAAAAAATCTCAAAATTTAATTTGAGATTAATTTATTTTGTATTGTTCTTTAATTATTTGTAAGTTCCTTGATAATTCGTCGCTAAGGTCGTCATAGCTTTCTAAATTTTCTATATCTTCTTTGGCTTTGTTGATATTATTTAGTGATAAATTTATTTGCAACCTATTGTAGATCATTCTTGGATCTTCTGGGTATTTTTTTAATCCTTGATTTATTATTTCTATTGCATCTATTGGTTTTTCTGTTGCGTATAGGCTTATTGAGTAATCGTTATAAAGCTCTCTAAATTCTCCGCCCTTTTCTAGGGAATTTTCAAAGGCTAGGATGGAATTTTCGTATTGTCCTATATTTTGATAGGCCACTCCTAAATAATAATAAGCGTCTGCTCTTTTTGTTTTTGATAGAAGTCTTGTTAGAATTTGTATTGCTTTGTCGAAATTTCCTTTTCCTATATAATATAGTCCTTCTTCGATTTCAGCATTGTCAAAAATCATTTTGATTTTGTCTCTTATTTCGTTTTGGGCTTCTATGTCTTTTGTTCTTTGTAGAGCATTTTCATAATAGGATCTTGCTTTTATATATTCTCCAAGATTTGCGTATATATTTCCTAATTCATAATATGAAAGTGGAAAATCTTCGTCTTGGCTTATTATATCTTGCAAAATTCTAAGGGATTCTTTTATAAATTCGTCCTTATATTCTGTATCTTCGTAGGCTTTTGGCCACAAAATTCTTGCATAATTATAGGCATTATATTTATCAAATGGATTTATTATATAGGCTCCTCTCAATAAAAGCAAGGATTTTTCTGTTTTGTTTTCCAAATTTTTTAGGGCCTTTTGTGTGGCGTAGGCTCCTATATTTTTTATATAATTTTCTATTATTTTTATATAGGTATCTTTGTATTTAAAATCCTTATCTATGGCGAGGTTCATTATTAATCCGTCTAAAATAATATCTAAATTTATTTTATTTTCAAATTCTCCATTTATTACATTTTCTGATAAGTCTTCTGTGTAAAGAGCTAGTGGAGTTTTGTTTAATAAATCGTATGATGATTCTTTTTTTAGGTCAATATATCCAAGCTTATCTGTAAAATTCAAAAAATATTGGTCAATTTTTGCCATCTTATCCTCTCATAAATTTTCTTTGTCTGTAGGAATGATTTGATAATGTTTTGAATAAATGTCCTTTAAATAATAAAGATATTGTATCCCAAAGGGCAAGCAATATTACATATATAAATTCATTTGCAAATGCTGATGTATTTACTACAATCTTATTTATCAAAAATGAATCTATCAAAATAAATATTAGGGCATAAATTCCCCAAACAAAAAAATTGTTTTTTACAAAATTAAACGAGTCTATAAGTATACTAAATCCATAAACGCTATCTATATAGACAAGCTCTATTACAGCTGACGTGAATAATTTAAATACAATTTTAAGCAAATTAGAAATTGCAGGATCAAGTCCGCTCAATAAATTATCAAATATAAGCTCAATTATATAAATTGAAAACATTGCTGCCATTATTAAATAGAAAAAATTCGATATGGAATTTTCTATGGATTTTTTGCCTGTATTATTGTAAAGAACAATTGATCTTAAGGCTTGGGCAACAAAACACAAAATTAATATTTCTATAAAATAATTTATTAATGATGATAGGTATGAAGAGTTTAAAATTGATAAACCCTTCATGCCTTCAAATATCGACCTAACTACCAAAGATATGAAAAGAATATAGGATTTTTTTATTTTTTTTACACTTTCTGAAAATGCATATTTAGAACATTCTAAAAAATCTATAATTCTTTCATTCATTACATTTGTTCCACTGTTTTTATTCCTAATATTCCTAAACCATTTTTAATTACTATTGATGTAGCTTTAGTTAGGGCAAGTCTTTCTTCTTTTAATTTTTCATCATCTACCAAGATTTGTGTAGAATTGTAAAATTTATTGAATTTTTGAGCAATTTCCATTACTTTTCTTGCAACTACTGATGGTTCAAGTCTATTTTTAGCAAGTATTATTGCGTCTTGGAAACTTTCTAATGCTTTAATCAAACTGTATTCTTCATCTGTATTTAATTTTTCAAAATTCATTTGTCCAAATTCTTCTTTTCCAGCTTTTCTTAATACAGATTTTGCTCTTGCGTAAGTGTAGTGAACGTATGGGCCTGTTTCTCCTTCGAAATTTAATAATTCATCCCAATCAAATACATAGTCTTTGATTCTTGAATTGTATAATTCTTGGAATTTAACTGCACCAATACCTACAATTTTTGCTGCCTCATCTAGATTTTCAATTTGGTTATCTCTATCTTTCATTATTGAATATGTTTTTTCGATTGTTTTATTTAAAACATCTTCTAAGAAAACAACGTGTCCTTTTCTTGTTGAAAGAACTTGGTCTTTTAGTGAAACCATACCAAATTGTACGTGTAAAACTTCTTCGCTTACATCTTCGTGTCCCATTAAGTATAAAATTTTCTTTAATTGTTGGAAATGTAATTTTTGTTGGCTTCCTACAATATATATATTTTTATCTAGTCCATAAGTTCTATGTCTATAAAGTGCTGTAGCAACGTCTCTTGTAATATATGCTGATGAACCATTTGATTTAATTAACATTGATGGTGGCAAATTAAATTCGCTTAGGTCTACTATATAAGCTCCGTCAGATTCTACTAAAAGATTTTTTTCTTTTAATTCTTCAAGAGCTGCTGGCATCCATTGTGAATGGTAACTTTCTCCGTGATAGTTATCATATTTTATATCAAGCATTCCGTAAACTCTATCAAATTCTCTCAAAGATAAGTCTTTAAACCATTGCCATAATTTCATAGCTTCTTCTTCGCCATCTTCAAGATTTTTAAATTCTTGTCTAGCTTTTTCTTGATATTCTTCGTTATCTTCTGCTTCTTTTGTATATCTTACATATAAATTTAAAAGTTCATTGATTGGGTCTTTGTCGATTGCTTCTTTATCTCCCCAAAGTTTGTAAGCTGCAATCATTACACCAAATTGTGTACCATAATCTCCAATATAGTTTGAAGCTGTTACATTGTATCCAAGATATTCATAAATATTTCTAATAACATCTCCAATTACTGTTGATCTAATGTGACCAATATGGAAAGGCTTAGCAATATTTACAGATGAGAACTCAACAAGCTCGTTGATCCCCTTGCCCATATCACTTTTACCATAGTCATCTTCTTTTTCTATAACTTCATTAATTACATCATTTGTTACTTTTTGTCTATCTAGATAAAAGTTTACATAAGCATTTTCATTTACAATTTTTTCAACGCCATCAATTTCCAAACTACTTGCAACTTCTTCTGCAATAAGTTTAGGATTTTTTCTCATAGTTTTTGCTAATGTAAAACAAGGGAAGGCAAAATCTCCCATATTTTCTTGAGGCGGAATTTCAATTAAATCATAAATTTCTTTGTAACCCAATCCTAGTTCTTTTTCTTCTAATTTTTTAGCTATAATTTCTTTAAAATCTTTCATATTCCCTCCAAGTCCTATTTGAATTTTACAATTGTTACTCCGTATCCACCTTCTTTTTCATTTCCAGGTCTATAGGAGTCGATCATCTTATTATTTTTTAAATAATCATTTATACCATTTCTCAAAGCACCAGTTCCCTTGCCATGGATTATTTTTGCTTGGTCAAGTCCTGAGAGCATAGCATCATCTAGGTATTTGTCAAAATTTCTCAAAGCCTCGTCATATCTTTGACCCCTCAAATCAAGAGTTGGAGAAATGTGCATGGCTTTTTTTGCCTTATAAATTCTGTTAGTATTTTCTTTAGTCTTATTATTCGACTTTATTTTGGTAACATTTTTAATATTGGAATCCATTTTCAAAATACCCATTTGTACTTTTATATTACCCTTTTCGTCGGGATTTTCAATTACTTGAGCCTTTTCATTTAATCCTTCAATTAAAACTACATCTCCAACTTTTAAATTTTGTGGAGCGTTTTTGCTTATTTTTTCTTTAAATACTTCTTCTTGCCTGTCAATTTTTGAATCTTTATATTTATTTCTAATATCATTTAAAGACCTATCAATATCAGAAGTATTTGCATTTTTTGATTTTTTTGCAATTTTTAGCATATCTTGGCTTGCTTTATTTGCTTCTTCCAAAATTTTATTTGCCTTATCTTCTGCCTTTTCAATAATTTCTTTTTCTTGTTTTTTAATATTTTCAGACAAAGCCAAAAGATCATTTCTTGCTTTTTTTATTTTTTTCTTGTAATCTTCTATCTCTTGATTTTTAATTTCCATTTCTTTTTTATTTTGATCAAGCTGTTCAAGAATTGTATTGAAATTTTTATTATCATCTGAAAGAATTGATTTTGCATTTTCTAATATTTTTTTATCTAAGCCAAGTCTTTTTGAAATTTCAAAAGCATTTGATTTTCCTGGAGTTCCTATAATTAATTTGTAGGTTGGCGATAAGCTTTCAACATCAAACTCCACGCTTGCATTCATTACTCCTTCTTTTTCCAAAGCATAATATTTTAATTCTGAATAATGGGTTGTTGCAAAGGTCATTACATTTTTATTTTTCAAAAATTCCAAAATAGAAATTGCAAGGGCAGCTCCTTCTGTTGGATCTGTACCACTTCCAACCTCATCTAATAAAACCAAAGAATTTTCGCTGACATTTTCTGTTATTTTTACAATATTTGTTAAAGATGCCGAAAAAGTTGAAAGGCTCATTTCAATTGATTGGGTATCGCCAATATCCAAAAATATATCATCAAAAACATTTACCACACTATCTTCATCGCAAGGAATATAAAATCCTGCTTGAGCCATCAAGGAAACAAGGCCTACAGTTTTAAGTGATACAGTTTTTCCTCCTGTATTTGGTCCTGTGATTATTAAAGTTTTGTAGCCATCTCCAATTTTTACATCTATCGGAACAACTTTTCCTTTTAAAAGTGGATGACGGGCATTTTTTAAATTAATTATTTTTTTGTCGGTAAGTTTTGGCATGGTGTATTCGTGTGCCAAAAAATATTTTACCTTTGCTTGTAAAAAATCTATTCTTTGAATTAATTTTTGGTTTTCTAAAATTTCTTGGTCAAAGCCTTCAACAAATCTTGAAAGTCTATCTAAAATTCTTCTAATCTCGTCGCTTTCTTCTATTTGTAAATTTGAAAGGTCATTGTTTAATTCGACAATGGCATTTGGTTCTATAAAAAGTGTATTTCCTGATTGGGATCTGTCGTGGATTATTCCATTTAAAACTGATTTTTTATTTGTTTTTACTGGAAGAACATATCTTCCGTCCCTAATTGAAACAACCTTATCTTGAAGAGATTCGTCAAATTTTGGAGATGAAATATAAAAGGATAATTTATTTTTAATTTCAGCTTCTTTTTTGCCTATTTTTTTTCTAATTGACCTTAGATTTGCTGACGCATTATCTGCTATTTCATCTTCTGAAATAATTGACCTTTCTATTTCATCTTTTATAAAATCATTTGTTGAAATCCTATCAAACAAATCTTTTATGTAAGGATTTTCAATATTTTCTCCATATTCCTTTAAATAATTGCTTACTCTGAGTAAATCTAAAACTTTTAAAAGCTCAAAGGGTTCTAGTATTCCTTTTTTTCTTACATATCCAATTATTTCTTTTAAGTCGAAAAGTCCAAAAATATCTATATTTCCATTTTCTACAATGACATCTTCCATGGCTTTGGTTTTTTCAAGTTCATCTTTTATTTCTTTTATATTATTTGTAGGTTTTATTTTTGAAATTTCTTTTTTAACAAGTTCACTTCTTGCATAAGTTTGGAGTTTTTCTAAAATTTTTCCAAACTCCAAAACTTCTAAGGTTTTTTCCTGCATTAAATAACACCCCTGTCATATCCAAGATTGTTAATCTTATTTTTTCTTATATTTTTTAAATCTTCATCATCTCTTACAAGATACAATAAAGATACTGATTTTTCAATTTTTTTAAGGTCAATGTTGGCACTTTCATTGGAATAAATTCTAGAAAGTCCATCCCTTCTTTTTATATCAAAAAGATTTCCGTCTTCATCTTTTATTTTAGAATCAGAAAATTTACAAGACTCACATCCCTTAAGTCCACATTTTTTTATGGCAGAAAACGGGCAATGGCGCATATTCATAAGCTCAATTGGACCGTATGCCAAAATTTCTGTAGGATAATTTCTTGAATTTTTGTTTATATTTTCAAAAGAATTTTCAACTGAAGATGAAATCATTGAAGAAAAATCACTGTAAAAATCAAAAGTATAGGGATTAAAAACATTTAAGTATCTACCGATCCTAATTTCAAAACCATTTTTTAAAAGTTCATCTTTTAAAACAAAGTCTTTATAATTATTAAAAACTACTCCCTTAAAATTTTTCTCTTTCAAAAAAGAAATAAAATCAAGGTCATATTTTTGATCAGCATCCATAATATAGAAAATATTTAGCCCATCAAACTTTTTGTCGTATTTTCTCAAATAAATATTGTCAAAATCTTTTAATAAAGAAATATCTATGTCATTTGACAAAAGTTCTATGTTTTTTTCTCTTTTATAATTTTTCTTATCTTTTAATTTTCTTTTTTCAATTTTTACTGGTTTATTTTTATAAATAGCAAGCCTTTTTTCATTTAAACTTTCTATTGCTTTTCTTCTCATTGAATTTATATCTTTTTTTCTCAAAAATATATTTGAGTCAATATTTATTTCAACTTCATTAGCCTTATAAATTGTATTTCCAAGTTTTGTAAGATTTTCTTTTATATCTTTTTTCGTTAAAGAAATATTTTTTCCTTCTTCAACCAAATTTTCTCCTTCATAAGAAATTTTTGTATCATTATATTTGAGGGTGATTTTTGGCTTTTGTCCAATTTTCGCTTCAAATTTTATGTCCAAAGGCAAATTTTTGTAAGAATTTAGACCTTGGTCTAGATTCTCTTTTAAAATTTTTGATGATAGAAGATAAATTTTTAAACCTATTTTTGCATCTTTAAAGTCTTTTAATTCTAATTCTTGATTTTTTTTCAAATCCTCTATCAAAGTCAATGGAAGTTTTTTATTTTTTTCAGTTGTAACTTGAAGAATTGATTCTTTTATCAAATTTGAATTTGATTTGAAAAATCTCTTGCCATTTTTTTCATAAACTTCGCCAATTTCTCTATGTTTATTTTCATTTTCAAGGGCGAGATATGAAGATTTTTGTCCAAATATAAAACCTTTTGTGTAGGACCTGTTTGAAATATCTCTTAATTGGTCCTTATCATAAGAGTTTTTCTCTAATTTTTGCCTATAATTTTTTACAGTATTGTAGACATATTCATCAGTTTTCATTCGTCCTTCAATTTTTAATGAATCTACTCCAGCTTTTATCAAATCATCAGTAAAATCTATGGTTGATAAATCTTTCATTGAAAGATAGTAATCTTCTCCCAAAACTTTTCCATCATTTATAAGCTGATATTTTTTTCTACAAATTCCTGCACACCTACCCCTGTTTGCGGATCTTTTTCCAAGATATGATGACATCAAACATTCTCCTGAAAAAGATACACAAAGTGATCCATGAACAAAAACTTCTGTATCAATATCTAGTTTGCAAATTTTTTCTATCTCATCAATTTCAGTTTCCCTTGCAACGACCACTCTGTCAAAACCTAGTTTTTTTGCTGTAAGTGCCCCCTCATAATCTTTTATTGCCATCTGGGTTGAGGCATGAAATTCTAATTTGTGTTTTGCATTTTCATTTATATCTTTAACCAAAGAATATAGACCAATATCTTGGATCAAAATCGCATCAGCTCCATATTCAAACAGTTTTTCAATATAAAAAATCGCCTTATCAATTTCTTCATCTTTAATCAAGGTATTTATAGTTATAAAAACTTTCTTATCAAATAAATGAACATAATCAATAACTTCTTCTATGTTTTCTAGGGAGAAATTTTTAGCGTAGGCTCTTGCCCCAAAATCATCAAGTGCCAAATAAAAACTGTAAGCCCCTGCAGAAAGTCCAGCATAAAGCATGGACATTTTCCCAACAGGAGCTAATATTTCAACTTCTCTCATTATAAATCTCTTTTCAAATCTTCATTTTCTTTTTGTAAATCTAAATTTTCTTCTTGCAAAGAAATAAGATTTTCTCTAAGTTTTTGAAGATTTTCATCTTTGGATTTATTTATTTTATTTTTTTTGTCAATTTCATCATTTAACCTATTGATTGTAGAATTTAATTCATCAATTTTTTTCATAGATTCCATAAAATCTTTTTTGGATTTTTCAAAATCATCTTTTATAAGTTGATTTTCTTCTTCCAAATCTTCATAGGCTTCTTTTATTTTTGGATAATTTTCGATTGGCTCTTCGGCTTCTTTTCTTAAATTTTTGTGCTTAATCAAAAGTTTATACATTTCATCAGCAATATTTAAAGATGCCCCAGCAATATTAACAACAATTTTATTATCTGCCACTTTAACTCCTAACTACGCAAGTTTATATTTTCCTTACTTAAATCTTCTAAAAATTCTTTTTCAATTTTTTCTACTTCTTCATCTTTTAATGTAGCGTCATTTTTACCGTAGGAAACTTTGTAAGAAATTGATTTTTGTCCCTCATCAATTTGACTTCCAGTATAAATATCAAAAATTTCTATATTTCTTACCAAGCCATTTGCTCTTGAAATAATTATATCTTCAATTATTTGACTTTCTACATTCCTATCACAAGTAAATGAATAATCACGTAAAATTGATGGGAATTTTGAAAGAGCCTTGTATTTTACTTGGTCGATTTTTTTATCTTTAATCATAGAAAGATCAATTTCAAGGGCTAAGGCCGGATTTTTGATTTTAAATTCTTCCATAACTTCATAGGAAATTTGTCCCATAATACCAATTTTTTCTCCATCAAGATAAATATTTGCACATCTTCCTGGGTGGAAAGTTTTGATATTTTCTTCAGTTTCAAATCTAAATCCATAAAAACCAGTTTTCTTCATAGCTTTAATAAAGAAATCTTTCAAATCATAGAAAGAATAATCTCCATAAAGACCCATAGTCAAATATTGTTTTTCTTCTGGAAGGTCAGCTCCATCTTTAATAAAAGCAGTTCCAATTTCATAAAACCTCAAATCATTTTGTTTTTTGGAAATATTTTTATAAAAAGTATCAAGCATATTTGAAAGAAGGGTTGTTCTCATTACAGAATAATCTTCTCCCAAAGGATTAATTATTTTTATATAATCCCTTAATTTTGAATTTTCATCAACCAACAATTTATCATAATCTCTTGGAGAAATAAATGAATAGGTTGTAATTTCTGAGAATTTTTGTCCAAACAAATTATTTTTTAATTCATCTTTTAAAAGTCTCATAGAAGTTTTTTCTCCTCTTTGCAAAGATGAATAAAGTGGTTTTGATTCAACTTTCCCCATACCATAAAGTCTTGCAACTTCTTCAATTAAATCAGCTTCAATTGAAATATCCATTCTGAAATTTGGAATATTTGCTTCAATTGTGTCATCATCAATATCTTTAACATCAAATTCCAAAGCTTTTAAATAAGAAATAGCCTCATCTTTTGAAAAATCTCTTCCAATTAAAGAATTTAATCTAGAAATTCTAAGTTTTACCTTATTTTCTGCACTTTCTTTTATTCCTTCATCAAAATGATCTTCTAAAACTTCACCAATTCCAAGATCTGTTATAAGTTTCATCACTCTTTTTGATGCAAAGTCTGCATTTTCTACAGAAATTTCTTTTTCAAATCTTGAAGAAGCCTCGCTTCTCAAATTTAAAAATTTAGAAGATTTTCTAATATTATCAGAATCAAAATTTGCTGATTCAAGAAGGATAGTTTTTGTATTTTCTGTAATTTCGCTATCCATTGAGCCCATAATTCCTGCAAGGCCAATTGCTTCTTTTCCATCAGAAATTACCAAAACTTCCTCATTTAATTTTCTTTCTTCTCCGTCAAGAGTTTTAATTATTTCTCCCTCATTAGCATCTCTTACAATAATTTTTCTATCGTGTAAAGTTTCAAGATCGTAAGCGTGAAGGGGTTGACCTGTTTCAAGCATTACAAAATTTGTAATATCTACAACATTATTTACAGGTCTCATTCCAGCAAGCATCAAACAATTTTTAAGCCATTGAGGAGATTCGCCAACTTTTACATTTTTAATAATTCTTCCTGTAAATCTTTTACAATTTTTAGATTTTATTTCAATTCCATTGAAATAATCTTCTTTTTTATCAGAAACTGTTGGATATTCTAATGATGGATAGGTAATTTTTTTATCAAAAGATGCAGCAGATTCTCTTGCCATCCCAATAATTGAAAGACAATCAGGTCTATTTGGAGTAATTTCATATTCAATTACTGGAGTATTTGAAAATAAAACTTCAACAGCAGGAGTGCCTGGTTTAAATTCTCCAGATAAAACTATAACTCCATCCTTTGATTTTTTCTCAATAACCGAATCATCATAGCCTATTTCTTTATAAGAAGTAAGCATTCCTTGACTTACAATTCCAAAAAAATCGTGGTCATCAATTTTTTGTCCATTAATTTCTGAGCCTGATTTAATTACTATAAGATAGTCGCCTTCTTTTGTATTTTTTGCAGAAGTTACTATAGTAATTTCTTCTCCAACATCAATAGTAAGGACAAATAATTTGTCGGCATTTGGATGTTTTTCTTGTTTTAAAACTTTTCCTACAACAAGTCCATCTAGTTTATCAGAAATAAAATTTACACTTTCTACGTGTGATCCTGTCTCTGATAATCTATCTGTAATTGTTTTTAAATCTTCGTCTAATTTTATATAATCATTTTGCCAAATTAAAGGTACTAACATAATCCCTCCTAGAATTGCTCAATAAATCTTTTGTCATTATCAAATAGTAATCTAATATCATCTAGTCCGTACTTAACCATGGCAATTCTATCAACTCCAAGA
>QWBY01002151.1_pt1 | contig 11561 bp, 10 predicted proteins | sample 1972471 | NCBI WGS metagenome assembly QWBY01 (sample SAMN09866722, study PRJNA288562) | Human gut metagenome isolate term6_stool, whole genome shotgun sequencing... | reverse complement strand
TAAAGGAAGACAAAGACAACAAATAGAAACGGGAGGTCACCATGGATACGACAATTACTTTAAATGACCTCTTACGTCTTCTGCTTTATGTTGCAGGTATCGGCGCACTCGTCTACCTGGCGATGGCGCTGAAAAATGTAGCGGCTATCTTAAAAGTAGTGAAGAGCAAATTGGAAACCCACGAGGCCGTCATTGACGACACTTTCCAAAAACTCCCCACTATTACGGATAACGCCACTATTATCTCCACCAATGCATCCCGCATTACCACCGACGCCACCGAAATGGTGGAAGTGGTGAAACCGGAGGTTGAAAAAATCGCCTCGACCGTCGGCGAAGTAACCGGCACGGTAGATTCCGTGGCGCGCAAATTGGATCAAACCTCTTTGAAGCTTCAAAACACGGCCAATGTAGTGTCGGATTCCATTACCGACACGGCGAAGACTATTTCCTTTAACGCCAACAATGTAGTGGATTACTTCTACATTATGCGCGAAGTATTGGAATCTATTCGCGACGTCATGAAGACGCGCTAATTGAAAGTAAAAGAGAAACGGTTCGCCGTTTCTTTTTTTGTGGAAAAAATCAAACGCTTTCCAAAAACAGTCGTTAAAATCATCGGGAGGAAAGTTTTTATATTTTCCCGATTTCACATTTTAAAGAAAAGGCCATGAACAAAAAACGGGCTAAATGGCGACAATATTTTTTTGCGGGAAAAGAATTCGTGACTTGCCGGGAATTTTTTCAAGTTATTTTCCACCGAAAATTTTATGAAAATAACGGGAAAGAACTTTTGTGGAATCGTTCGCCATGGCGTATAATAGAAGTGAATAGAGGTGTGGTATGAAGCGTATTAAAATCATCGCCAATCCGTCCAGCGGCAGAGAAGAGGCGATGGAAGTTATAAAAAAACTAATCGTCCCCTTTGCGGCCAAAGGCGCGACGGTGATCTTGGAATTTACGCAGAAAAGCGGCGACGCCAAACGCTTTGCCATGGAAGATGACGGGGAAGACTGTATTATTTCCATGGGCGGCGACGGCACGGTCAACGAAGTGGTCAGCGGACTGTATGCCGCCAAACGCAAAGTGCCCCTCGCCATTTACCCGGCGGGAACGGTAAACGATTTTGCCGAATCCTTAGGCATTCCGAAAGATCCCTACGATTTTTACGCCATGGTCTTTTACGGCAAAAGGCGCAGCGTGGATATCGGCCTCTGCGGCGATCGCGCCTTTGTCAATGTATGCGCCGCCGGTCTTTTTACGGAAATCGGCTACAATGTGGCGGGAGAAGCCAAGTCCACCATGGGCAGGCTCGCGTATTACGCCGAAGGGCTACGGGCTTTTCGCGTAACCGATCTTTCCAAAGACAGCTTTAAACTGACGGTGGAAACCGACGAGGAAACCTTTGAAACACAGGCACTCATCGCCATGGTTTCCAACTCATCCAGTGTCGGCGGCTTTTCAAAAATCAGCCCCACAGCCGATGTGGAAGACGGAGAACTGGAATTAATCGTCATCGAAAAAATGAGCCTTTCGAAATTACTGGAGCTTTTTACCTCCATCGGTCTCGGAAAACATATCGATCACGATCATTTTATCTATCGAAAAGTAAAATGCGTATCACTCAATGCGGACAAGGAAATGCACATCGACATCGACGGCGAAAAAGGTCCCCTTTTACCGAAAACCATTCAAGTGGTACCCGGCGCCATTCAAATCATTACGAAATAGGAGGAATTATGGCATCGACAATTAAAGACGTAGCGAAGATGGCGGATGTTTCCATTTCCACTGTCTCCCGAGTTATTAACGACTCAAAACCGGTTAGCCCCGAAGCGAGACGCCGCGTGCTCCACGCTATCGGCGTATTGGATTACAAGCCCAACGAAGTGGCGAGAAGTTTGGTAACGAAGAAAAGTAATATTATCGGCGTCATCGTATCCGACGTAGGGAATCAATACGTATCCCAAGTCCTTCGAGGCGTTGAAGAAATCGGCAGAATGTATAATTACGATATCTTACTTTCTTCTTCCTACGGCGATCCCGAAGTGGAACTGAAATTCGCCAATCTCTTCAGCCAAAAGCAAGTGGAAGGGATCATTATAATTTCGGAAATTTTAAACCAAAAGCTACTTTATAAATTAGACGAATTTAAAATTCCCTGCGTCGTCATCAATCGCTTCTATAATATCGACGAAGCGCCGACAGTTACCACTAACAACAAAGCGGCAAGCTTTAATATGACCGATTACCTCATTAATCTAGGCCATACCTCCATCGGTTATGTGGCGTTGAGAAAAGACATGGATCGCACCAACGAAAAATACAAGATTCGCGGTTATCGCGACGCCATGCGCGCCGCCGGGCTCAAGCCGTCGATTTTATATTGCGAAGGTTTGACGGAAAAAGATGCCGTCGAGGTTTTTGAAGAACACGAAGACGATTTACTTAGCGGAAAATATTCCGTTCTCTTCTGCAGCCAGGATTTAATGGCCATTCACTTAATGAACGTTATGCGGGATAAGGGCGTGCGCATTCCCGAGGACATTTCCTTTGCGGGCTTCGGCGGCACCACCCTTTCTGAAATTTACCGCCCGAAACTGACCACAGTCAAAGAGCCTTATTACGACATCGGCGCCGTGGCCATTCGGAAACTTTTCAAAATTTTAGATGAGAAAAACGCCGATCGCGACGACGAAATGATTCTCCTTCCCGTGGAAATCATTAAGCGTCAAAGCGTCGTCGACCTAACGAAAAAAAGCGGCGAATCCGACGATTGAAGCCTCTTTTCAAATTCGTTATAATTTAATAAGAAAGAAATTTATTGATTCATTCATTGATTATAAAGGAGTCAGTCCATTGAAAAAACTCATCATGAGTTTATCGGCATGCCTATTGCTTACTGGTTGCGGAGCCTCTGTAAGTTATAGTGCGGAAGAGCCGGTTGAAGACGAAACGAACACATTACCCGTAGAAGAACGGGCGGAGGGGCGGCGTTTGCTGGAAGACGGCACCTACGCCTCGGAAGGCCGCGGCATGCAAGGCGCGATTCGCGTGGAAATGCGCGTGCGCGATGGCTACATCGACAGCGTGCACGTCGTAGACCATTCGGAAAATGTCGGCGTCGTGGAAGATGCCTTCGAAACATTGGAAGACCGCGTGATAAAAAAACAATCCGCCGATGTGGACACGGTATCCGGCGCCACAGAAGCCAGCTACGGATTTTTAGAAGCGGCGAAAAACTGCATTCGCCAAGCGGAGTGAAAGGAGCCCCATGAAATTATCCCATTATTATTTGCCGACCCTTCGTGAAGAGCCGGCAGAAGCCGTTACCCGCGCCCACGGTTTAATGGCCAGAAGCGCCATGGCGCGCATGACAGGCGTCGGCGTTTACAGCCTACTTCCCTATGGCGTGGAAATGGTGGAAAAATTAAAAGGGGACATTATCCGCGCCCTCTTTGAAGACGGGTTAAGAGTATCCACTTCCCGCTTAAAACCCAGGGCCATGTGGGAAGCCAGCGGCCGCTGGGAAAACTACGGCTCGGGAATGTATAAAGTGGCGGATCGCTACAATCGTCAAGCCGCCCTCGCGCCGGAATCGGAAGAACCCTTTTTAAATCTCGTAAGCGGCGAACTTAAAAGCTACAAACAACTGCCCCTTTTCCTTTACGAATCGGAAAAAGAATTTCGCGATGTGGAAAAACCGAAGGCAGGCTTTGGCGACGCGCGGGAGAGCGAAGTCATCGACGGCTATCGCTTCCATACATCTGTAGAAGGAAGCGAGGACTTTTACCGCGACAAAATCGAAAAGGCGAAAGCCCTCTTCGATCGTTGGCAACTATCCTATAAAACCGTGGAAACCGACGACGCCTATATTTTCTACGGCACGGGCGAAGGCTACCCCGTAGAATTGGCGTGGTGCGGCGAGAATTCCTATTATAAAGACCTGGCGCCTGTTCGCTACACATTGCCCGGAGGGGAAGATCCTCTGGAAATAGAAGATGTGCACACGCCCGATGCGGCCACCATTAAAGATTTAAGCGATATGATCGGCGTCGAGCCCGCCCGCTGTGCCAAAGCGGTGGATCTCAATGTAGACGGCGATGCGATTTTCGTCTTCGTTCCCGGCGATCGAGATTTGAACCTGAAAAAACTCGCCGCCTATTTAAAAGTAAGAGAAGAATCCATCGACATGCTCGATGAAGAAACCATCGGCGAAATGGGATCTTTCCCCGGCTTTACGGGCCCCATCGGCCTGAGCGAAAAAGCGCGCATTATTGTAGACCGTTCCGTCACTCAAATCGACAACATGGTCGTCGGCGCCAATCGCGTAGATTACCATAGAAAAAACGTAAACTACGGCAGAGATTTCGAAGCGGAAATCGCAGACGATCTCCTTTCCATAGAAGAAGGAGACGAAACGCCGGAAGGCGAAGCTTACACCTTCGGCACGGGCTTTGAACTTCTTCGCGTAAAAAAACCGAGCGATGGATTTGCAAAAGCCATGAACGTTCAATTCATAAACGAAGAAGGTAAGGAAATGCCCTTCGTTATCACCGGCGTCGCCGCTCGCGTGACGAGCATTATGGCGGCAGTTTTAGAAGCCCATCACGACGATAAAGGGTTGAACTTCCCCGTAGGCCTCGCACCTTACGATGTGGCGATTACCGTCGTCAACGTGAAAAAAGAAGATCAAATGGAAGGCGGCCTCGACCTGTACCGCGCCCTGGAAGAAAAAGGGATCTCCGTCTTGCTGGACGACCGAGGCGAACGGGCAGGCGTCAAATTTAACGACCGGGATTTGCTGGGCATTCCCCTACAAATTACGGCGGGAAAAGACATTGCAGAAGGACTTTACGAATGTAAACGCCGCGGAGGAGACGTTGAAAAACTTCCCCGTGACGGTGTGCTGGATTTTGTCCTAAAGGCACTTTCATAAACTAAAAACCTCGCGCGACGAGGTTTTTCTTTTTATGAATGTTATAAAATCGTAACGTGAGGAAAGAAAAAAAGCCTTATAATAGACGAAAAGGAGGTATGGTATGAGAAAAAGAGTATTACTATGGGCGATGCTCTGTCTTTTTCTAAGCGTGACCACCGGGGTCTATGCGGTTGAAGATGTACAGACGACCCTGTCCCTTCCCAAAACCTATCAGCAAAAAGGGGGAGACAGCTACCCGATGAGCCTCGCTATTACACTGCCTACTGATTACAGACAAAACCTGAAGACATTCTCACTGTCCTTTCTCGTGGATAAATCGGTACGTGTCGATGATTTTAAATTGGACGGCCCCTTAAGCGACAACGACTACCGACTTTCCGCATCGAAAAGCGACGGGCCGAAACAAGAGATCATCACCCTCGTCATTCCCGATGCGAAAAACGTAAGGGGAAGAGAACTAAATCTGATCCTCAACGGAAAATTTAAAAAAGGCGTTAAAAACATAAACGAAGTCAAAATGTCGTACGCTTACAGCGTGGTGGATACGAAGGGAAAAGCCAAGAGCATCCAACGAGATGTGGTAAGCGAAAAAGGGCAACCGAAACCCTCCGGGCTCTTTACCGTGGACACCATCGAGCCCACGGACAATACCCTTACGGGAAAAGCGCCGGCGAAAACCCGCGTGCGCGTCTTTAACGGGCGCACCCTTATCGGAAGTGGCGTGGCGAAAAGCAATGGCACCTTCGCTATCGTCGTCAATCCTCAAGCCGAAGGATCGGAACTGAGTTTTGAATTTGCGTTGGGCAAACAAAACGAAACCGTTAAGGTGAAAGTAAAGAGTGCGGAAAAAATCCGGACAGGATCAAATCCGAACCGCAAAAAAATGCAGGATTACTTAGACATGGTGAAATCCGTTCCCCTGAAAAACGGCACCCACGTCGAGCATCTCCAAATAAACGCTGCCGTCGCCACGGCGGAATTTGCCTTGGCAAAAGAAGAAAGCTACCCGGGAGAAATGGCGAGCGTGCAAAAAGCACTGGAAGAAGCTCTAAAAGTGGCTCGCCCCGGATATATGACAGGCTATCCCGACAAAACCTTTAAACCGAAAAATGCCATGAGCCGCGCGGAAGTATCCGCCGTCTTTACTCGCATTTTAACTCGAGGGGAAAAAGTCGGCGCCTTCAGTTCCTTTAAAGACATCGACGACAGCAAATGGTACGCATCCTCCGTAGGCTATATGGAGAAAAAAGGTTTAATCAACGGCTATCAAGACGGCACCTTTAAACCGCAAAAAACCATTACCCGTGCGGAATTTTCCCGCATTTTGGCAGGGTATGCCAACCTCCAACCCATGCAAGGGGGAAGCCCTTACAAAGACGTAAAAAGCGATCACTGGGCGAGCGGTTACATCGCCGCTGTGGAAAGCGCCGGCCTAATGAGCGGACGAGGTGACGGACGCTTTGCGCCTTCTGCGAACATTACCCGCCAGGAAGTTTGCGCCGCCATCAACAAAGCCCTGGGTCGCGAAGCAAACAAAAACTTCCTCGATACCTATGCCGTCAATTCCTTTAAAGACGTGAGCAAGGATATGTGGAGCTATTACCAAATATTGGAAGCTACAGGACAACCTCAATAAAAAGAAAAGCCCGATGCGTCGGGCTTTTAGTTAGGGATTTTATTCCTTAATATTAAATCGGCATGAAGGTATTAAATTTTATGCCGATTTTCAAATGTCAATTTTCCCTATAAAGTTGCATAAATCAAGATGGTTTGTTTCTTTAACTTTGCACCTGGAGCTTTTTCTGATTGAACTGCAAAAATCGTCTCTATAAAAATTCTTATTATTCCTGGTTCAATTTCTTTAATACCCATGCACTTCCTAACAAGCTTAACGAATGAGTCCACATTAAGTTCTTCTGGCTGCGATTTTGTAAAAGTTTCTCTAGTTTAGATGTTTTCTGTTGATGGTCATATTCTCCCTTCGCTAGCCCAAATAAAAGCAATGTTTCGATTAAAAAAGAAGGCGGAAATAGATTCGTCTTTAGAAATATGGAGAGATTAAGTTATAGAATGTGTGACAGAAAAATTACACGAAGTGCAATGTGATCAGGGGTGCAGTATGGGATTTTCATATGATAAATTATGTAAAGAATAATGAATGAAAAGATGAATAAACTGGACTTACAAAAAGTCATAAGTGCAACTCCTCACACCATAGCTAAAATGGGACGAGATTAAAGAAGAAAGGTTAGAAGACTATGGAAAATAAAGTGAAGAAATTTTCTAAAATTATATTAAGGCTTTTTATTTTGCTACTGACAATCGCCATCTTCACTGGTGGGATTATGCTTGCCCTATCACTCATTTTTTACGGAAAAACCTATTTTAACAGCGACTATAAAAATGCAAACCTAGTGATGTTAATGGGAACTACAGGTCAACTATTGGCGGCCATCTTGTTTGTAAAATTTATTTTGAAAAAGAAAAGTGACTACATCTTTTTTAAGAGAGAAAGCCTTGCCAAAACCACTAGCATTGGACTTTTCCTCGGATTCCTGCAAATTTCAATTTATGTCTTATTAGACTTGGGAAGGGGAGCCCTTGGATACAGTGGAAGTAACTATGGCAATTTCAATTTGATTTTTCTTGCCTACTTTATAGCATTTTTTATCCAGTCAACATCAGAAGAAGTCTTGGTAAGAGGAATCCTAACGAGAGTTCTACGTGATAGATTTGGAAGAAATGTTGCAATTCTACTTCCTTCGGTTTTTTTTGGACTTTTGCACCTGGGTAATGAGGGAGTTACGATTTTGTCCACTCTTAACACAATCCTAGTGGGCATATTCTTTGCAAAATTACTATTTTACAAAGAAAATATTGTGTTGACCTCTGGAGTTCACGCAGGTTGGAATTTCTCCATGGCAATGATTTATGGTTTGAATGTAAGTGGCTTTAATGGATTTGATAGCTTACTTAACTTTAAAATTTTAAATTATAACTTGTACGATGAAATATATGGACCTGAGGGTAGTATACTAGTAACCTTTATTGAAATAATCAGCATTCTTGCTATATTTTACTTAGAAAGAAGAAAGAAAGTAAGAAATATAAAAAAATAGTATATTCAAGAATTCAACCTTATCAAAACGGATACTCTCCTTAATGGAGTAAAGAAGTAGTTAACATGGTTGTAGAGTAGGTGGAAATTTATAAAAAATAGTGAAAAGGCTATGAGCATTAAACTCATAGCCTTTTCTTTTGCTATCTAAAGACTTTCTAAATGAGTTTTTCTAAAGCCCCTAATTCAATGAGCATCATGTCGGGCTTTTTTATGGGGAAAGTGAGCACTCGGTTTTTGTCCATGTTCGGAGGCTATGCTATAATAAACAAGATAGATTGGAGGCATTATGAATTTACACATGGATTTGCATACGCATACCATCGCCTCCGGACACGCTTATTCCACTCTTAGAGAGAATATAAACGTCGCCAAACAAAAAGGATTGACGATTCTCGGAACCAGTGACCACGCCAAAGCCATGCCGGGCGTTTTCAGTAATGCGGTATTTGCAAACTACCGCGGAATTCCCCGGATCATCGACGATATACACGTGCTTTGCGGTGTAGAAGCCAACATTTTAAATCCGCAAGGGGAAATCGACATCGATCTCGACGGAGGTCGCGTAGATTATGCCATCGTAAGCTTGCATCGCCAATGTTACAGTTCCAAAACCAAGGAAGAAAACACACAGGCCATTATCAAAGCCTGTAGCCATCCCTTGGTGAGAATTGTCGGCCACCCGGACGATCGACGTTTTCCTTTAGATTACGATCTGCTCTCGGATTATATCGTAGAGCGAGATCTTTTTTGTGAGGTCAACAATTCATCTTTGAAAGTTAATGGGCCGCGTCAAGGGGCAAGGGAAAACCTAAAGGTACTATTGCCGTTAGGAAAAGAAAAAAACATGAAAGTCATCGTGGGCAGCGACGCTCACATGGATGTGGAAGTGGGGAACTTCGATTTGGCGAGAGAACTCCTGGAAGAATTGGACTATCCCGAAGAGTTGATCGTCAACACCTGGAAGGACGAAGACATACTTTCCGCATTTACGCTAATGGAAAAATAAGGAGGAACAATGGATAACGTACGCGTACGCTTTGCGCCGTCGCCGACGGGCTATCTGCATATCGGCGGATTGAGAACGGCCGTTTACAACTATCTTTACGCGCGACAACATAACGGAAAATTTTTACTTCGCATCGAAGACACGGACAGAACCCGTTTTGTAGAAGGAGCCATCGAAAACCTCATTCGCTCCTTAACATGGGCAGGCCTTGAAATCGACGAAGGCGTCATGATGGAAAACGGCGAAGTCGTAGAAAAAGGCGATTGCGGCCCATACATTCAATCGAAACGTCTCGATATTTACAAAAAATACGTAGACCAACTATTGGAATCCGGCCACGCTTACTACTGCTTCTGCACAAAAGAACGGTTAGATAACTTGCGGGAAGAACAAAAAATAAAAGGCAAAGTACCCCGTTACGACGGCCTTTGCCGCGGCGTCTCCATGGAAGAAGCAAAAAAGCGCATCGCCAACGGAGAAGATTACGTCGTGCGTTTAAAACTTCCTCACGACCGCGACATTTCCTTTGAGGACGAAGCCCGCGGCACCATCACCATTAACAGCAACGAAATGGACGATCAAGTGCTCATGAAAAGCGACGGCTTCCCCACCTACCACATGGCCGTCGTCGTCGACGACCACTTAATGGGCATTACCCACATTATTCGCGGGGAAGAATGGCTTCCCTCCACGCCGAAACACGTGTACCTTTACGAAGCCCTGGGCTGGGAAGTACCGACCTACATTCACCTCCCCGGCGTTTTAAACAGCGATCACAAAAAACTTTCCAAACGCCAAGGCGACGTGTCCGTAGAAGACTTCCGCGGCCACGGCTACCTGCCCGAAGGCCTGGTCAACTATTTGGCCCTCGTCGGCTGGTCGCCTGAAGACAATCAGGAAATCTTCAGCATGGACGAGCTTATTAAAGCCTTCGACACCAAGCGCATCGCCAAAACCGGCGGCGTCTTCGACGTGAAAAAACTGGATTGGGTCAACAGCCATTACATGAAAGAACTTTCCGCCGACGAACTCCTGGATATGGCCATGCCCTATATCGAAAAAGCGGGACTCTTTACAAAAGAAGACGTGGAAAAAAATCCCGAACACTACCGCGTCTTAATGGAAACCATTCAAGACGGCTTGGATCGATTGGAACAAGTTCCTGAAGCCTGCGGCTTCCTTTACGACGACTACGAGGTAACAGAAGAAGCGGCACTCGAGCAATTAAAATCCGAATCGGCGCCGAAAGTAATCGAAGGACTCCAAGAAATCCTCGGCGAAATGGATGAGATCACCTTGGAAGAAGCCGGCAAACTCATGAAACAAGTACAAAAGATAAGCGGCGTCAAAGGAAAGAACCTTTACATGCCCGCCCGCGCCGCCATGACGGGAAACGTCCACGGCCCGGAACTCAGCAACATTATTTATCTTTTAGGAAAAGACGAGATATTAAAGAGATTAGAAAAAGCAAAAAGCTATTTCGCATAGAAGAGATCTTGTCCCGATGAGGTGACTCCATAAAATCGGATTTAATCGAGTAAGCAATATGCTTGCTCGATTTTTTTACATAATGTTCGTTCTACGGTGATTGCAAAAGAATAGCCATCTAAGGCGTGGAAAAGGCGGCTCTTTAAAAATTACCTTAGGGAGATGGAAAATGCCTTGGTATAGAAGTAGCAAATCACGCGGATAACGGGGACAATGTGTCACATAACAAAAATAAGGACATAGATGTCTTTTCTTAAAAGAATTTCCATCGCCGATCTAATAAAAACTCTAATCATTTACACAAAAGTGTTGCCAAGACAACATACACGAATTCCTTTTATGATTACAATAAAGAAAAGTGAGAAATGAAAGGAGTTCTTGATATGACAAAAAAACTTGATTTAAATAAAACAGTCTTCGAATTGACGCAGGAGTATCCGGAGCTTGTCGAGATTATGGCGGGTCTCGGTTTTACCGAGGTTACGAAAAAGCCTATGCTGCATTCTGTGGGCAAGATGATGACGATCCCGAAGGGTGCGAAATTGAAGAAAATCTCAATGATGGATGTGGTGACAACTCTGATGAGTAATGGGTTTGAACTTATGGGCGATATGCCGGTTATGGATTCTATATCGAGGGTTCAAGGGAAGAAAGAAAAAACGAACGATCCTTCCACAGGACGTAAGGAGCAATTAAAAGCTTATTTGAGAAGGCTCGGTGACGGGGAAGAGCTGGAAAAAGTCAGAAAAGATTTTGTCCGTGATTTTGGAGAAGTCGAGGCGGCGGAGATTATGGAAGCGGAGCAGGAATTATTGAAGGAAGGCACGCCACTCAATGAGGTACAGCGTCTGTGCGACGTTCACTCGGCACTGTTTCACGGATCCACCACGGAAGAGAAGATCGCAAATGCCGAAAAGGAAGTCGAAGCTTCGATTTTAAGAAAAAATGCTCAAGAGGAATTAAAGAAGAAAGATCAATTCCCTGAAAAGGATTATACAGATAAA
>QWBY01010662.1_pt1 | contig 11563 bp, 6 predicted proteins | sample 1972471 | NCBI WGS metagenome assembly QWBY01 (sample SAMN09866722, study PRJNA288562) | Human gut metagenome isolate term6_stool, whole genome shotgun sequencing... | reverse complement strand
GGAGGACATCTATGTCGGAGCTTTGCTCGGCTGTGTGGAGATGATCCAGAGCGGTACGACCTGCTTCCTCGATATGTACACAGCGCCTGAGGCGACCGCCCGTGCGGTGCTGGAGACTGGCATAAGAGCCAATCTGAGCTACACGCTCTTCGACCGTGGCGATGCGGAGCGGGCGCAGCTAGATCGGGACAACTGCTACCGCTATGAGCAGCTCTTTGGTGAGCTCCCTGAGCGGATCGGCTGGAGTGTGGGGCCACACGCTATCTACACCGTTTCGGGCGATCAGTTGCATTTTGCCAAGGAGTTTGCCGAGGAGCATGAGATCCCCATTCACCTGCACCTCTCCGAGACAGAGCGTGAGGTGAAGGATTGCATTGCTGAGCATGGCACGACACCTGTGCGCTACCTAGAGCAGATCGATGCGCTCTCACCACGCTGCATTATGGCGCACAGCTTATGGCTAGACGATGAGGAGCTAGACATCTTAGCACGTCACGGCTGTACACTAGTACACAACCCTGCAAGCAATATGAAGCTGGCTAGTGGGGGACGCTTCCGCTACGAAGAGATGAAGGAGCGAGGCATCCCAGTAGCTATCGGCACCGACGGATGCTCTTCAAGCAACGACCTAGACATGTACATAGCTATGCGTATGGCTTCGCTCCTTGGCAAGGTGTGGCGCTACGACCCGACAGCGGTCTGTGCGACAGACATTTACCGCTCGGCGACGGAGGTGGGCTACGCGATGCTGGGACTCAAGGGTGGACGCATCGAGGAGGGTTATCTGGCCGACCTTTGTCTCATAGATCTCCAGGCCCCGAGCATGGTGCCTTGTCACAATCTTACTTCGAATCTAGTTTACGCAGGCTCCTCGACAATCGTCTCGACGACCATCGTGGACGGAGCGATCCTCATGCGTGACCGTGAGATCGTCGGTATGGAGCGCATCATCGAGATGGCTCGTCGCACAGCTCACGATCTGCTACATCGTAAGGGCTAATTTCCTTTTTACTATCAAACGCAATACACTATGGACTTCCAAAAATATCAGCAAGCAGCCGACTATATCAAGAGCAAGATATCGGCACAGCCCCGTGTGGGCATCATACTAGGTAGCGGTTTAGGCGGACTAGCCGACGAGATCGCTGAGCCGATCGTCATCCCATACAGCAAGATCCCCAACTTCGCACACTCGACCGCTATCGGCCACAAGGGCAACTTTATCTCTGGCACGCTGGGCGGTGTCCCCGTGGTGGCCATGCAGGGCCGCTTTCACTACTATGAGGGCTACCCGATGGAGGTGGTCACACTACCGGTGCGGGTGATGAAGCTCCTCGGTATCGAGATCCTCATCGTCTCCAACGCTGCGGGCGGGATCAACTCAAACTTCCACGTGGGTGACCTAATGATCATCAGGGATCATATCAATATGCTGCCCAACCCGCTCATTGGTCCTAATGACGAGAACTTTGGCGTCCGCTTCCCCGATATGACACGTGCTTACGATCGTGAGCTGATCGCTCTCGCTGAGACCATCGCCCAGGAGCAAAAGCTAGCTCTCCAAAAGGGTGTCTACGTAAGCCTCACGGGACCCTCCTATGAGACGCCCGCAGAGTATAAGTATTGGCAGACGGTCGGAGCCGATGCGGTCGGTATGAGCACGACGCCTGAGGTGATTGTGGCTCGCCATGCAGGTATCCGAGTCTTCGGTATGTCGGTCATCACCAACGAAGGGTGGCACTTCGAGGGGGACTACACGAACGATGGCGACGAGGTGGTCGCTGCTGCCAATGCTGCCTCCAAGCGTATGGGTGGTCTCATCGCAGAGCTCATCTCCCGTGCCTAACCCGATAGACGAAGAGACGATAGCCTCACAGCTTGCCGCCATACGTGCTGCGCTCCGCACACGTATGGACGGCTCTGTGGCGCAGTCGATGCGGGAGTCTGGACTGGACTACCGCTATAACTGGGGCTGGACACGCGGCTATCTCCTAGAGCTTGCTGCGCAGTACCAGCCTTCCAGACAGCTCGCTGAGGCTCTGCGGGATACCTCCGTGCGGGAGTTGCTGATCCTCTCCACGATGCTCTTCCCCCGAGAGGAGCTTACGGAGCAAGACGTAGCGGCTTTCCTAGAGAAGGCCGACAATGTGGAGCTACAGGAGCAGCTAGCCTTTAACCTCTTATCGTATACCCCGTGTGCCATTCGCTGGGCGGAGGAAGTTGTCTTAAGCAACGCTACTGATGAGTCGAGGCTTTACGTGGCGCTCCTCATAGCGTACGTACCACTGGCCATTCGCTGGGCGGAGGAAGTTGTCTTAAGCAACGCTACTGATGAGTCGAAGCTTTACGTGGCGCTCCTCACCATCGCAAACTATACGAAGCGACAGCCCGACAAGCCTTTGCCAGAGAAACTGACGGAGGCGCTAGAGCTGTATGTCTCCGCCGAAGAGCTACCGATGCATTGTCGTCGTGTAGCGTATGACCTGTTGATTACATTAGAAGAGCGCACAGCAAGCAATGATTGACACATACTTTATTACAGAGGTGTCGTGGGAAGTCGCCAATAAGGTGGGCGGCATCTACACCGTCCTCTCGTCACGGGCGGGCGAGATGATGCATCGCCACGGGGCGGAGCAGGTTCTTTTTGTAGGTCCTCGTCTGCGACCGATGGAGGAGATGGTAGACTTTCGTGCGGAGACCTTTTGCATCACCTTGCCGAGTCATATCTCGCTACTAGGGGTGGAGCTGCCGATCACGCAGGGCTACTGGATCACGCCTGGGGGTGAAGCGCAAACGATCCTCGTAGACTATAAGCCACTCGCCACAGTCCGTGATCAGCTCTACTACCTTATGTGGCAGCAGTACGGCATCCAGTCTGACCTCGGCTATGGCGATTACGATGACTCCTGTCTCTTTGCTGTTGCTGCAGCAGCGACACTGCTTGCTGTGACACCGCAGCTCGCTCCGCCTAGTAGTCAGCCGATAGCTATTTATAATGAGTGGATCACCGGTATGGGCTTGCTCTATCATCACCTGCAGCAACCTGACCTGCGCTCGCTCTTTATCACCCACGCCACAACCGTGGGGCGCTCTATCTGTAGCAATGGCAAGGATCTTTACCGCTACTTCACGGGCTACTACGGAGACCAGATGGCGAGCGAACTGAATGTCGAGGCAAAGCATGCGCTAGAGAAGGCAGCTGCCCATACCGCGACTATCTTTGAGTGTACACAGCTCTTGGAGCGTACGCCAGTGGTCTTGCCCAATGGCTTCCACGCATTGGCTACAAGCCGACTCAAGTCAAAGGCTCGCCAGCGATTACTAAACGTTGCCAGCGCACTCTATGGCAAGAGCTTTGACCCTGAGAGTACGACGCTAGTCGCTACCTCAGGACGCTACGAGTATCGCAATAAAGGGATCGACCTCATTGCCTCCTCTCTCGAGAGCCTCCTCCAGCAGCAGGCGAAGCTGTCGTCTGACCTGATCCTTTACTTCTTCATCCCGGCTTGGGTTGCTGAGCCTAGAGCTGACCTTGCTTACCAGCTCAGTCATACTGACCTAGAGACTAGCAAAGTACCGCTGCAGTATCCTTACTTAACGCACTGGCTACACAACCTGCGGGAGGACACCCTCGCTCATCGTCTGGGTGAGCTACTCCGCAGTGGTGCGACAGCGCAGCACATCTATCCGATTTTCGTACCCACCTATCTCAATGGTCACGATGGTATCTTAGACCTCCCTTATTATGATCTGTTGAGTGCTCTTGACTTGACGCTCTTCCCCTCTTACTATGAGCCGTGGGGCTACACACCACTAGAGAGTATCGCCTATGGCGTGCCGACAGTGACGACCGACTTGTCTGGCTTCGGTCAGGCGATCCTCGAGCTCTATGGCGAGTCCGCTACGGAGAGCCTGTGTCATGGTGTGCAGGTTATCCCGCGTCGTGATTACGACGATGCGTCTGTGACGAATGCCCTAGCGATGATCCTAGAGAAAGCTACAAAAGGGCTCCCGAAGTCGTACTACACGCAAGCTCGGAAGACCGCCTCTCATGCGCTATGGGCACACTACTACGACTATTATATAGAGGCTTATCGTCAGATGACCACGTTAGGTTAGTTAACCAGCTGCGTGCGACTATCCTGATCGGCGATGGTAGGCTCCATCTCGGAGCGTGGCACCATACTCTGGGCGAGATAGTCGGGACGATTGGCATAGATGTATAGGACGCTGCCCCCCTTGATAGCATCGATGATCGGACGCGCCAGCGCACGAGGCACTGCGGGGCAACCGTAGCTACGCCCGAGACGACCTTGTCGTATGATCTGATCATTGACATAGGCAGCGCCATGTACGACGATAGCGCGAGCCCGCGCCTGATCATTGTACCCACGCTCTAGCCCATCGAGACGTAGCGAGTAGCCGTTGCTCCCGCTATAAGTCTCATTGGTTAGGTAGAAGCCTAGTGAACTCTGATGTGAGTTAGGTTGGTTGGAAAAAGAGGTGGCATAGTTCTCCCCGCTGCCACGTCCGTGCGCGCAGAGCGTAGCATAGAGTAGCTTGCCCTGCTCCATATCGATGACAAACATACGCTCCTGTGTCGAGGGTTTGGAAAAGTCCACAATGGTGAGCCGTGAGCGATGCTTGTTTGAGATCTGATTGTACCCCCGCACACCTAGGCTGAAGGCCTCAAACGAGAGTCTCCCCTCTAGTCCCATCTGCTGGTAGAGCTGACTGATCTGCTGTCGCTCAGCTGAGGTGGGTACGACCGTCACACGGTGTCCCGTGGGTGGTATGTCCCACAGAGAGACGTCAGACCCCGCTACGTAGCTAGGCACGAGTATCATCAAGAGTATCAACCATCTAAGTGAAGAGCTGTGAGGTGTATGCATATCTAGTAAAAAGCTCATTGTCCTGCCAAAGGTACGAAAATTAGAGATTAGAGGTTAGAGATTAGAAGTTAGAGATTAGATATCCGATTATTCTGATTCTCTCCGATCACTCCGATAGCCACTAGCCACTTCCCTACGTGGAAAATCGAAAATCGCCACGTGGGAAAAGATAATTCTCCACGTAGGCGAGAAATAAAACTTCGGAGGAATCAAATGAAACTTCGGAGGAAATGTTTCTCGCCTACGTGGAGAATTTTTGTTTCCTTGCTGGAGAATCGCAATTATCTACGTGGAAGCGGCTATCGGAGCTGATCGTGTCGGAGTGGATCGGAGTGGATCGGAGCTGTCGGAGTGGATCGGAGTGGATCGGAGTGATCGGAGCTGATCGGGGTGGATCGGAGCTGATCGGAGTGGATCGGAACTCTAACTTCTAATCTCTAACTTCTAATCTCTAACTTCTAGTCTCTAATCTCTTTTTCTGTATCTTTGTCCCGTATGCTAGGTGTGATTGTCACTAGATGACCACACACCGAGACTAGAGAGCGCCGTATATGCGGTGCCTCAATGCACGAGAAGTGCACTACTATTTAATGTATCAATAACAGATTACTTTATGAATCGAATAACGAACTTACTACTCCTACTCGTCCTCTCGGCGACGGCTCTCGTTGCACAAGACGTGACGAACGGAGTATTACTCTCTTGGGGTGATGCTACTGGAGCTATCAAAATACCTGATGGGGTAACCGAGATCGCTGAAAACTGCTTCTACACGCCTGGAGAGGATGATCCTTACGGGTGGGGTTCTATAGACCCTATGAGCAATACCAATATCACCAGCGTAGATCTCAACGGGGTGATAAAGATTGGCGACAACGCTTTCAAGGGTTGCACGGGCATCAAGAGCATCAAGGCTCCTAAGCTAGAGAGCGTGGGCAGTCACAGCTTCGAGGGTTGTACAGCTCTGGAGGCGCTAGATCTACCGATGATCAAGACAATTGGGGAGAAGGCCTTTGAGAATGCAAACGCACTGACTACGCTCTCACTGGGCAAGTCGCTCGAGTCTATCGTGGGCAACCCCTTCCAAAATAGTACGAACCTTACCTCGCTAACGCTCGAGGAGGGTTGCGCTAACTACCTCGCAGCCGAGAGCGCGCTCATCTCCCGTGCTGATGGTGTGCTACGAGTATTAGCGGGGGGTGTCCAGAAGGTGACCCTTGGCGAGGAGTGCAAGGCTATCGGCGACAACGCTATCTATGGTTGTGGTGCGCTAGAGCGTCTCGAGCTACCTTACGCTCAGGAGGTCGGTGCAGGTGCTTTTGTCAATTGCACTAAGCTCACTGAGCTTTATCTGCCACGCTTGGAGCGCATCAAGAACAGCTATCTATCTTTCAACGGTGTGGGTTCGCTACGTGTCGTAGACCTGCACTTGAGCAACTCGATCTCTGGTCTAGAGGTGCTTTGGCCTGACAAGGAGACGACAACTGTCTATGTCGCTAGCGAGGCGATCAAGACGGAGCTAGCACAGAAGCTGAAGAAGTGCCAGATCGTCGTCGGTGCTCCCGCAGGGACGCAGCAACGCTACAAGGTAACCTACAAGGCTATAGGCGATGGTCAGCTGGAGGCTTGGACGACTGGAGCGCAGAATGTTGAGAATGGTGACACGCTCCTAGAGCATTCGCCTGTTAGCTTTAAGGCGATCCCTAGGGTTGAGCAGCAGATCAAGGAGTGGCGTGTCGATGGAGAGATCGTGACCGTAGAGGGTGATCCGAAGTTCCCCCAAATCTATGAGGTCAAGGACCTAACAAGTCATCTAAACGTCGAGGTAACCTTTGAGGCTCGACCAAAGGGTGCTGACGTTTACTTCCGTAGTCGTGACCTAGAGATGGGTACACTGACCTGTGCCCTAGATGACGGCACAGAGGTAAAGCATGGTGATCGTGTGCCTATGGGTACGATGCTGAATTTTACCGCTACGCCTAAGGAGGGCTACCGCATCGGAGATTGGTTCGAGCAGATTGAGATAGGAGGCGAGTTTGAGCCGATAGTAGGTCAAAATGGTGAGTCCACCTATCGTTGCGAAGCCCCCGATTCACGAGAGATACAGGTAGACTTTGACCGTCTGGAGGGATACTTTAGAGTGAAGTTTGCCTCTTTCAATGAGAAGACTGGCACGCTCACCGCTACGGCTAACGGTGTCGAGATCAAAACGGGTCAAGCAGTCAAGGCTGGTAGCAAGCTCGTCTTTACGGCACACCCCGCTGAGGGCTACACGGTCGATGAGTGGCAGCTCGATCATGAGACGGTGCCTAACTATCGTGAGCTGACCTACACGATCGAGAGCCTCAAGGCGGATGTCGAGGTGAATATGGTCTGTAGCCCAGCTTCCAGCACGGATAAGAAGCCTGAGATCGTCGATGGTGTGCTATACAAGTGGATGGCTGAGGGCGATGCAGTCCTACCTGATGAGGTGATTTACATCGCTCCGCTAGCCTTTGAGGGTGCCAACCAGCATTCCTCTTCTGCACGGCTATGACGAAGTTTGTCGTGCCAGAGGCTAATGAGTCGTTCTCAACGATAGAGGGTGTCCTCTACAGCAAGGATCAGACGAAGCTCATCGCCTACCCAGCGGGTCTCACGGCAGACAGCTATACGCTAGGGGCTAAGGTCTCTGCGATAGAGCCTGGAGCCTTCCTGACTCCTATGCACTTAAAGGCTGTCGAGGTTGCCTCGGGCAATACAGCGCTCAAGAGTGTCAAGGGAGTACTCTACACGGCAGATGGCTCAAAGTTGCTTTACCTACCTATAGGCAATCAAACGATCGGAATGGAGGGACAGTTGGTCCTATCAGATGGTCTCCAGGAGATCACGCGCCTCGCCCTCGCTTACAATCCTAGGCTCAAGGAGCTGACGCTCCCGGCATCGCTAGAGCGTATCGATGCGATGGCGCTCACCTACAATGCGGCTATGAAGTCCTTTGCCTGGGCAGAGGGTGTCACGCCTCAGCTTGTCTCGGTCGGTGACTCTGCGTTTTACTATGACCGCTCGCTAGAGAAGGTCCCTTATATGCCTAGTTGCACTTCGTTTGGCAAGGCAGCCTTCGGACTCGCTTCGGCACTTAAGGAGGTACATATCCCAGCTGGCTGCTCGATAGAGGCTAATACGTTTACTGGCTGTCAGATTATGAGTTCCGTCTACGCTTATAGTGTAGAGCCTCCCGTGATCAATGAGGCTACCTTTGGGGATATTTATAGTCCCGAGGAGGCTACGCTCTATGTACAGAAGGGCGCTAAGGAGGCTTACAGCAAGGCTAAGGGGTGGAGTATCTTTGGTAATATAGTTGAGGAGGACAACCTCGCTATCGCTACCGTCGATGCGCTCGACATACAGCTCTATCCGAACCCGACGCAGGAGCTACTCAACGTGGCTGGCGCAGTCGCTGACAGTGACATACTGCTCTACGATATGACGGGTATGCTCGTTGGTACGGCTCGCACAGACGCTACGGGCAGTGCCGTGGTAGATCTCACCAGCTATCCCGCAGGTACCTACGTGGTACGCATATCTGGTGCTGACCGTCTCGTGGTCAAGCAGTAAGATCCGAGCGTAGCGTCTGTCGCTTTGGTGCTAGGCGCTATAGCTCGAGAGCTTTATCCGAAAAGAAAAAGGTGGCGAGTCCCTCACGATTGAGGCACTCGCCACCTTTTTCTCATCATTTAGATGAGTATATGCGTACTTATAGAGCGGAGTGATATGTGCTTTCGCTACTTAAGAGAAAACAAAAGGTTAACTTTGTGGTGTGAAAACTTAGCTGAAACTCTTACGGAGCGAGACTAGCATAGTGAATAATGAACAACAACAGCAGCAGATGAAACGAGACTTACTACGACTACTTACGATGCTCCCGCTTTGGGTGCTTGCGATGCTTTACGCCACAGCACAGCAACCAAGTGCTGTAGCCCCGTCAGCAACGACGGATCAACCAGACACCCTCACCGTCATACCGCTACAAGTACAGCAGTATAGGGTGATGATGCCGTTTATATCGGATAGTCTCAATGTGCAGGGCAAGGCGTACGACGCTACCGACCTGCTCAAGCCGGTGAACCATATCAAGCTGAGCCAGACGCATGGCACCCTACCCGTCGCGGAGGAGGGTGTCGTCACGCTGCGCACACCAGAGGATGCGGTCACGACCTATGCCATACGTCTTCGCACGCCTAGCTACGAGCAGGCGACGCTGCAGATTGAGGCGACGGCTCCTTTTGTCTTAGCCCTCGATGGTGCTAAGCTCTCGTCTGCTACACAGTACCAGAGCGAGCTAAAGGGTGCTTCACCAGCGTCTCTCACGCTGACACCTGGACGGTCGCATCTGCTGACGCTGCAGTTACTCACCAAGGGCGATGAGCCAGCGCAGTATCGTATGAAGCTTATCCCCGCCAAGGCTGACAGCCAGATAGAACTACGTCACGACGATAAGGAGTACCTGAGCCTAGAGTATATGATGACGGGGCGCAACCTCTACTCAGTCTCGGTGTCGCCTACGGGACGCTACACGCTTCTGACGGAGCGGGAGACGACCGCTCTGAAGAGCAGCTACCGCACCTACCTATACCAAGGCGATAAGCTCCTCTCCACGCTAAGCGAGGAGTACCGCTTCGCCAGCTGGATGCCCAAAGAAGACAAGCTCTACCGCACCGCCACGACAGATGGTGGTCGGCAGTTGCTAACGTTTGACCCTAAGACGCAGGAGGAGCGTGTCATAGCGGAGCAGATCCCCACAGGCTCCTTCTTTATACTCCCTGACGGTAAGCAGTTGATCTACACCATCGAGGAGGAGGGCCCCGCACGGGGTAAGATCACCGAGCAGGTACTGGGACGCTATGACCGTATGGCAGACTTTCGCAAGCGCACCTTCCTCGCTCTCTACGACCTCGAGAGCGGTCGCTATCAGCCACTCACCTTCGGTCATCGCTCTACCTATCTACATGATGTCAGTCCCGATGCGCGTGAGATCATTTTGAGCACTTCGGAGGATATTACCGAGATCCCCTTCTCTCAGAGCAACTTCTATACGATGAACCTAGAGACACTGGAGGTCAAGCCACTCTTTACCCAGGAGCGCTCTATCTCGTCGATCTCCTATACGTCGCAGCCTTATGTGCTACTCATAGAGGGTGATGCAAACGCTTTCGATGGGATCGGTCGCAACCTGCCTGAGGGGATGATCACCAATACGTACGATGGTCAGCTCTTCCTCTATGACCGCCAGAGCCAGCAGGCGACGCCCCTGACGAAGGAGTTTGACCCCGCCATCAAGCGGGTCAAGGTCAGCACGGTCCGACCCGTCGCTTACTTTACAGCGGAAAACAAAGATCGCATCTCCCTCTACCGCCTCGACCTGACACGCAAGCAGATCGAGCAGGTGGCTATAACGGAAGACCTCGTGCGCTCCTTTGACATCAGCGATGACGCTAGTCTACTCGCATACTATGGGCAGAGTGCGATGAATGCGGATCGCTTCTACACGCTCAGAGGAAAGCGTGAGACGCTCCTCTACGACCTAGCTAAGAGCAAGATGCAAGATCTAGAGCTGGGCAGCGTGAGCGACTGGGTACACACGATGCCCAATGGCGACAAGGTGGAGGGACGATACTACTTGCCGCCGCACTTTGACGCGACGAAGCAGTACCCGATGATCGTCTATTATTATGGAGGTACCTCACCGACGACACGCTTCTTCGAGGGCTCTTATTCGCTCCCGATGTATGCGGCGCAGGGTTACGTGGTCCTCACGCTCAACCCGAGTGGTACCACCGGCTTCGGACAGGAGTATGCTGCTCGCCACGTTAATGCGTGGGGCAAGGTGACGGCCAACGAGATCGTGGCTGCGACGAAGCAGTTTTGCCAAGAGCATCCCTATGTCAATGCGAAGAAGATCGGCTGTATGGGCGCCAGCTACGGAGGCTTTATGACGCAGTACTTGCAGACGATCACCGACATCTTTGCGGCAGCGATCAGCCATGCGGGTATCAGTGCTATCTCCTCCTACTGGGGTGAGGGTACGTGGGGTGTCGGTTACAGTACGGTGGCAAGCTACGACAGCTATCCGTGGAATAACCCTCAGCTCTACACGGAGCAGAGTCCGCTTTTCCATGCCGACAAGATCCACACGCCTCTGCTGCTGATCCACGGTACGGACGATACGAATGTCCCCATCGGTGAGAGCATCCAGATGTACAACGCTCTGAAGATCCTGGGGCGTGAAGTCGCCTTTGTCAAGGTACACGGCGAAGACCATATCATCACGGCTCCCGAGAAGAAGATCGAGTGGACGAATACGCTCTTCGCGTGGTTCCAGAAGTGGCTCAAAGATGACCCCACCTGGTGGGATGCTCGCTATCCGGAGGCACACTTATAGTTATTCGGTAAGCGTTTCGGTCGTTTCGGTCATCTCAATGTGCGTTTCGGTAGGTAAAGGGTTGTGGTGTCATATTGTGCTCCCTACCTTTGCCCCAGAGTTCGTTGATCTATTGCGATCGGATAGGTCTGCAGGACTCGAAAGAGAAACATATAAGTCTAACGAAACAAACAGAAGAAAGTATGAAACGCAACATCATCGCTATTGTAGCAACTGCCCTCATGGGTATGACGGCTGTCTCAGCTGTCGC
>QWBY01002145.1_pt1 | contig 11575 bp, 10 predicted proteins | sample 1972471 | NCBI WGS metagenome assembly QWBY01 (sample SAMN09866722, study PRJNA288562) | Human gut metagenome isolate term6_stool, whole genome shotgun sequencing... | reverse complement strand
AGGCGGGGATCACGTATCCTACGTTATCGTCATGGAAGAAATCGCAAAACGCAGCGCAGTAGCCAGCGTCTTCGTTTCGAGCCCGAACTCCCTTTGCGGTGCACCGATTCAATTAAGCGGCACCCCCGACCAAAAAGAAAAGTACTTAAGCAAGATCGCTACCGGCGAACTTACCTTCTGCTTCGGCTTAACCGAACCGGGCGCAGGTTCCGATGCCGGCGGCACCAAGACTACAGCTGTATTAGACGGCGACGAATGGGTTCTTAACGGCCGTAAAACCTTCATAACCGGCGCACCCATTGCAGACTACAGCATTATTTACGCAAAAACCGACCTTACCGCAAAAGGCAGCGCAGGCATTACCGCCTTTATCGTCGACTTAAAGAGCGAAGGCGTTTCCTTCGGTAAACCGGAAGAAAAAATGGGTATTATCGGCTGCCCCACCTCCGACATCGTACTCGAAAATGTTCGCGTACCGAAAGAAAACATGCTCGGCAAAGAAGGCAAGGGCTTTACCAACGCTATGAAGACCTTAGACGTCGGCCGTATCGGTATTGCCGCTCAATCCATCGGTATCGCACAAGCTGCCCTCGATGAAGCCGTTAAATTCGCTAAAGAACGTGTTCAATTCGGTCGCCCCATTGCAAAACTTCAAGGCATCAGCTTTAAGATTGCAAGAATGGCCGCTAAATTAGAAGCCGCCAAGCTCCTCGTTTACGAAGCAGCTGCTGCTAAAGACAGAGGTGAAGACGCATCCAAGATTTGCTCCATGGCAAAATACTTCTGCTCCGAAACCTGTAACGAAATCGTCTACGACGCCCTTCAAGTACACGGCGGCTACGGCTACATTAAAGACTACAAAATCGAACGCCTTTACAGAGATGCACGCATTACCTCTATTTACGAAGGTACCAGCGAAATTCAACTTCTCGTTATCGGCAGTCAACTTTTGAAATAAGAGGAATCAGGAGGTCATCATGAACATAGTGGTATGTATTAAACAAGTACCTGACACAACCGAAGTTCGCTTGGATCCGAAAACCAACACATTGATCCGCGAAGGCGTACCCAGTATTATCAACCCGGACGACTTATCCGGCTTGGAAGTTGCTCTTCGCATTAAGGATAAAGATCCCGAAAACGTAAAAGTATACGCTCTTTCCATGGGTCCGAACCAAGCGGAATACGCACTTCGCGAAGCCCTCGCCATGGGCGCAGACGAAGCCATTCTCGTAAGTGACAGAGCCTTCGGTGGTGCCGATACGTGGGCTACTTCCTGTACGATTACAGCCGCCATCGAACACATCGACTACGATTTGGTCATCGCAGGACGTCAAGCAATCGACGGCGACACCGCACAAGTCGGTCCTCAAATTGCAAGACACTTGGAAATTCCCGCCATCTCCTATGCTGAAGATGTTGATGTAGAAGGCGACAAGGTTATCGTTAAACGTCAATTCGAAGATCGTTACCATATCTTAGAAGCAAAAATGCCGATTTTGATCACGACCCTTGCCGAATGCGCTAAACCTCGTTACATGACCGTTCGCGGCATTTACGAAGCACAAGAAAAAGACATTACCGTTTGGGGCCTCAAAGACATTGAAGACAAACTCGACCTGTCGAACATCGGTCTAAAAGGATCGCCGACCCGCGTTAAAAAATCCTTCCCGAAAGAAGGAAAAGCTGCCGGCGTATTACTCAAAGACTTATCCGCTGATGAAGCTGCACAAGCTATTCTTGCTAAATTAAAAGAAAAATACATCATTTAAGGGGAGGACCAAATGAGTAAAGATATATACGTATTTATCGAACAAAGAGATAACAAACTTGAAAAAGTAGGTATCGAACTACTCGGTAAGGCACGTGAACTTGCCGATGACCTCGGTCAAGAAGTAGTGGGCATGTTAATCGGCGAAAACGTAAAAGGCGAAGCGAATATCCTATTCCGCCACGGCGCTGATAAAGTCATCGTCGTAGAAGATCCGAGACTTAAAGAATACTTAAGCGAAGATTACGCCGACATGGTATACGGCATCATCGAAAAATACGAACCTGAAATCGTATTATTCGGTGCTACCTCCATCGGTCGCGACCTCGCGCCGAACCTTGCCGCTCGCGTACACACCGGTCTTACTGCCGACTGTACAAAACTTGAAATCGACCCGGAAAGCAAACTTCTTATGATGACCCGTCCGGCATTTGGCGGCAACTTAATGGCCACCATCGTCTGCGAAAACTTCCGTCCCCAAATGGCGACGGTACGTCCCGGCGTTATGCCCAGCATCGAAGTTGACAAGGCTGACGGCGAAGTCATCGAAGATAAATTTGAATTCTCTCACAAAGAACCTATCGTTCACTTAAGAGAAGTGCTTAAAATTGAAAGCACCAAAAAAGATATTACCGAAGCCAACATCCTTATTTCCGGCGGTCGCGGCATGGGCGGCCCGGAAGGTTTCGACGCATTAAACGGCCTTGCAAAAGAACTCGGCGCAGAAATCGCATCGTCGAGAGCTGCCGTCGACTCCGGCTGGATCGAAAAATCCCAACAAGTCGGACAAACCGGTAAAACCGTACGTCCCGAACTTTACTTGGCACTGGGTATTTCCGGAGCCATCCAACACTTGGCAGGTATGGAAGATTCCGACCTCATCATCGCCGTCAACAAAGACGATGGCGCACCCATCTTCGATGTTGCAGACCTCGGCGTCGTCGGCGACTTGAACGCCATCGTGCCCAAGCTTGAAGAACTCGTTCGCAAAGAAAGAGAACTCAGCGAACAACTCTAAACCTTACAACGAACAAAAAGGCCTCCTTCGGGAGGTCTTTTTTCTATGAAGAATAGGAGGAAGGATAAGCGAAAGTGATGCAATAGTGGAAACCATCTGCGCACAAAAAGAGAGCCCGATAAAGAGGGCTCTCCAAACAATCAATGGATTCAAAAAAACAGCCCTTTCCGAAGAAAGGACTGTTTCGATCTTATTTAACAACTTCGTGTAATACTTCGCCTAAGCGCTTAATGCCTTCTTCAATTTTATCTTCAGGCATGCAGCTGTAGTTCAAGCGGAAGTGGTTTTCTTCCGGACTATCGGGATAGAAAGCGCCGCCGGGTACGAAGGCAACTTTCTTTTCGATGGCTTTCACTGCAATATCGCGAGCGTTTAAGCCTTCGGGAAGGGTAACCCAGAGGAATAAGCCGCCTTCGGGGTTAGTGTAGGTAACTTTTTCGGGGAAATATTTCTTCATGGCGTCGACCATGACATTTTTACGTTTGCCGTAAACTTCGATGATCTTATCGATGTGGGCTTCCAAATCGTTGTCGTCTAAGAATTGCGACAAGATCATTTGGGTGGTGGTAGACGTTTGAAGGTCGGCACCTTGTTTAACCATGTTGAACTTTTCGAGCACTTTAGGAGCGGCATTAAACCAACCGACGCGGATGCCGGGGCTGAAGATCTTGGAGAAAGTACCCATGAAGATGACGCGGTTTTCAGTATCTAAGCTGCGAAGAGAAGGTTGAATTTCGCCTTCGAAACGTAATTCGCCGTAGGGATTGTCTTCGAGAATCATGACATCATATTTATTGGCGAGTTCGATAAGGCCTTTTCTTCTTTCCAACGTCCAAGTTTTGCCGGAGGGGTTTTGGAAATCGGAAATAACGTAGATAAATTTCACATTGTCGTGGGATTTAAGTTGTTTTTCCAAATCTTCCAGAATCATGCCGTCTTCGTCGAGGGCAACTTGAAGGAATCTCGGTTCGTAAGCCTTAAAAGCGTTAAGAGCGCCTAAGTAGGTGGGGCTTTCGACGACGATGTAATCACCCGGATCGATAAAGATTCTGGGAACGAAGTCGAGACCTTGTTGAGAACCGGAAAGAATTTGAATATCTTCAGGTTTCACATCCTTGCAGCCGACTTTTTCCATGCGGGTAACACAGTGTTCTCTTAAACGAGCGTAACCGTCGGTGGGGCCGTATTGAAGGGCGGCGGCGCCGTTATTTTTCATGACTTTGTTGGACGCTTCAATCCATTTGTCGATGGGGAAAAGTTCGGCGGCGGGAAGTCCACCTGCGAACGAGATAATGCTGGGGTCAGCTGTTAAAGCTAAAAGCTCGCGGATTTCAGATGCTTTTAGGTTGTCCATTCTTTTTGCAAATTTAGGCATTAGGAACTCCTTTCGTATCGTCATAAGATAGTAGGGAAACGTTTACGTGTTTATTGTATATCGTGTTCGGATTAAAGTCAATACAGGTAGTTTGCTAAGATAGAGACAAACAAAGCCCCTAATTTAGGGAACGAGAAGACTTTAATTCAATGAGAAAAAGGCGGCGAAACTATGGGAAAATGCATTTGTAAAACCAAAGGTTTTTTCCCGCCCCGTCCATTAAATGAGGAAAAACCTCCCCAAGACTTAACTTGGGGAGGTTATTATTTTCCTTCGTTCATAAAATGGAGTGCCGATGCCACTTCCGCGGCGATGCCGTAGTAGAGGGCGTCTTCTTCCGGATAAAAGGTCGCCGTGTGAATGGCCGCTTTTTCCCCGGGGCGACCGACGCCCAGATTAATAAAGGTTCCGGGCGCCTCTTCTAAATAATAGGCGAAGTCTTCCGCCGCCATGGTCGGCGTGGGCAAGGTAATGACGGCGTCTTTGCCGAAAGTTTCTTCCAGAGTTTGTTTTACAGATGCCGTGGCCTTTTCGTCGTTAATCAAGGGCACATAGCCTTTTACGATGTCAACAGTACACGTGCATCCGTGGGCTTTTGCCGTGCATTCGGCAATTTCTGTAAGATGGGCGCGAAGCTTGTCGCGATTTTCCTTCGTGTTGGCGCGGATCGTGCCTTCGATGGTCATGTCGCTTGGAATAATATTGTGCTTGTTGCCTCCGTGAACGGAGCCGATGGTGACCACCGCCGGCGTAAAGGGCGAAAAGCGACGGGCGACAATGGTTTGAAGGGCGACGATCACATGTCCCCCGCAGACGATGGGATCCACGGCGCGCTCGGGATTGGCGGCGTGGCCGCCCTTGCCCTTTAGCGTGATTTTAAAATCTTCCACGCTTGCGTACATAAAGCCCGGCAACACGCCGAAGGTTCCCGTTAAAAGATCGGGGGAAACGTGAAGGCCCATGACGTAATCCACGCCCTTCATGACCCCTTCCTTTACCATAGGTTCGGCGCCGCCGTCTTTTTCTTCATTGGGCTGAAAAATCAGGCGAAGGTTTCCCGGGAAATGGCGATGCTCGGAAAAATACCGCGCCGTGCCTAAAAGGCATGCCATGTGCATGTCGTGGCCGCAGGCGTGCATAAGCCCGGGGTTTTCGGAACAAAAGGGGAGATGGGTGGCTTCTGTAATGGGAAGGGCATCCATGTCGGCGCGAAGGGCCACCGTCGGCCCCTTCTCGTCGCCTTTTAAGTCGCCGTGAAAGCCGAAATTATCGTAAACCGTAAGGTCGTAGCCTAAGGCTTTCATTTGTTCCTGTAAAAAACGGGAAGTTTCTCTTTCTTCGCCGCTGATTTCCGGGTGGGCGTGAAGATGGCGATAAAGTGTTTTAACGTCGTCGGCTATAGCTTTTATTTTTTCGAGATCCATGTGTGCTCCTATTGAATGAGCCCCTTGTAAAGTTCGGGGCGGCGTTCGCGATAGAGATCGAAGAAGGCTTTTTCCTTTTCGATGCGCGTCAAATCGAGGGTGACGGTTTTAACGGCTTCTTCCGTTCCCGTCATGAGGATTTCCTCGCCGGCCGGGCCGTAAACGCAGCTTCCGCCGCCGCCCATGGCGTGGTAATCGCCCATTTTCGTGCAGTTCACCGCCACGACGAAACATTGATTTTCCACGGCTCGCGCTTTTGCGAATAAATGCATATGAGGCACGCGGGAAAGTCCCCATGCCATAGGCACGAAGAGGACCTTCGCCTTGCCCGATACGGCGAGGCGTACCCACTCGGGCATACGCAGTTCGAAACAGGTAACAATGCCGCAGTCGATGCCGTCGAGAGCAAAGGAAAGATTGTGATCGCCGGGAGTAAAGAGGTTTTTCTCTTCGCCTACGGGAAATAAATGGGCCTTGTCGTAAGTGCCTAAAAGATGTCCCTCCCGATCGTAAATAAAGCTTCGATTGGCCCGTCCCTCGCCTTCGCGAACGGTGATGGAACCGGCGACGAGATTGACGTTGTGGCTGCGGGCAAAATCCGAAAGGGCTTGTTGCAGCTCACTTTCTTTATAATCGTCGTGATCTGTAAACTTTTCCGGGTAGAAGCCCGAATTCCACATTTCCGGTAAGACGATGACGTCGGGATTCGATGAAAGGGCTTCGTCCATGCCGTCGAAAATGACCTTTCGATTTCCCGAAAGGGTCATGGGGCCGATGCCCGCTTGTACAATGGAAACTTTCATTAGCGATCGGCCAAAAGTTGTTCTAAAATTTGAATGGCGTTCAGTGCCGCGCCTTTGCGAATATTATCGGCGACGACCCAAAGATTAATGGTGTTTTCGCAGGAATCATCTTTACGAATACGGCCGACGAACACCTCGTCCTTTCCTTCGGCTTCAATTTGAAGGGGATAGACCAGATTTTTCACATCGTCTTGTAAGACGACGCCGTCCATTTCCTCGTACGCCTTGCGAAGCTTATCCAAATCCACGGGATTTTCGCAGGTAACATTAATGGAAATGGCGTGGGCGCCTTTAACGGGCACGCGCACAGCCGTAGCTGTTACGGCGAGATCTGGGCGGTGGAAAATTTTGCGAGATTCGTTCACCATCTTCATTTCTTCTTTGGTGTAGCCGTCTTCTAAGAAATCGTCAATATGGGGAAGACAGTTGTAGGCAATGGGATGGGGATAAAATTCCGGTGCGCCTCCTTCGATGCCCCGTTCCAAATCGGCGATGCCGTTCACGCCGGAGCCGCTAACCGCTTGGAAAGTGGTGTAGACGATGCGCTTAATTTTAAACAAATCTTCCACAGGTTTCAGCGCCACAACCGATTGAATTGTGGAGCAATTGGGGTTAGCGATAATGCCCTTGGCTTCGAGGCCGTCTTGGGCGTTAATTTCCGGCACGACCAAAGGAATATCTTCCTTCATGCGGAAATGGGAGCTGTTGTCGATGACCACGCTTCCCGCTTCGGCGGCGACAGGGCAGAACTTGGCGGCTAAATTGCCATCCAATGCGCTTAAGACAAAATCAAATTTACCTTCTCTTAAAGCGTCTTCTGTCAGTTCTTGAATCGTGTGTTCCTCGCCCTTGAACGAAAAAGTTTTGCCGGCGCTGTTTGCCGATGCGAACATTGTAAGATCCAAGGGAAGATCCTTTTCTTCCAAAATGCTGCGCATTGTTTGTCCTACGAGACCGGTGGCGCCTAAGATTGCTAAACGATAGACCATAATATGTACCTTCTTTCATATACCAAATAGTTTTTCTTGACTATAACAAAAACTCTCTAGTATAGTCAATTCATAATACGTTAAAGGACAAAAGAAAAGGGGGAATTATGAAAATTGCACTTATCGGATTCGGAACTGTCGGGCGAGGCGCCTACGATATTTTAAAAGCACGTCAAAACATTTTAAAAGAAACCGTCGGCGAAATGGACATCGCCTATATCGTGGCCAGCGATCGCAGCGCCGAACGCCTCGGAAAAGAACTTCCCGAAAAAGTAGTGACGGCGAAAGATTACGACGTCGTTTTAAAAGAAGTGGACATCGTCGCCGAAGCTACCGGCGCCATGGACATGGCCTACGACTACATGAAGCGCGCCCTGGAAGCGGGCGTCGCCGTAGTAACCGCCAATAAAGCGGCGGTGAGCGCTCATTTTGAAGAGCTGAACGCTATCGCCGAAAAGGAACAAGTTCCCTTCTTGTTTGAAGCGGCGGTAGGCGGCGGTATTCCCGTCTTAACGCCCCTTCGCGGGCTCTGTCTCGAAAATGAAATCGAAAAGGTACAGGGCATTTTAAACGGCACCTGTAACTATTTAATCAATGCCATGTTTAAAGAAGGGGCGGAATATGACGCCACCTTAAAACTCTGTCAGGAACTGGGATATGCCGAACAAGATCCGACAGACGATGTGGAAGGTTTCGATACCCGCCGTAAACTGCACCTGCTCATCGAAATGGCCTTCGGCCACGTGGACGGCGACGCCATTCCCACTCGCGGCATCGCCCAATTAAACGGCGACATCGTCAGCTTTTTAAAGAGCAAAGGCCAAAAAGTAAAACTCGTGGCCTCGGCAAAACCTGCTAAAGACGGCATCGAAGCCGTGGTGGAACCGGTGATTTTAGATGAGGCGGACAGCCTGGCCATTTTGCCCGATGCCATTAATCAGGTGAATGTAAAGGGATCCTTCGTCGGCGATCTCGCCTTTACAGGACCCGGCGCAGGCAAAGAACCTACGGGCAACGCCGTCGTCGTCGATATTATTTCCGCGGCGACAAAAAGCGCCATGCCTTTGCTGAAACGGGGAGGAAAAAAACTCGCCCCGGTGAAAGGCCGTTACCTTGTGGCGAAAAAACTATCCGGCGACGTTGCGGAACGGGAAGAAGGGGAGTTCACCATAACAAAAGAAATTCCGCGGGAAACACTTTTAGACTTAATCGACGACGACACCTTCTTTGCACGTATCGAATCGGAAACATTATAGAAGAGAGCCCTTCGGGGCTCTTTTTTCGCGCAAAAAAAAATAAAGCGAGTAGATACTCGCCCTATTATTTTTCGTGAATACGAATAGAATTATGTTCTCTAATATCTTTGCCCTTGACTTGATTCAAAGCGCCGATGGTGTTGGTGCGTTTAATGGAGATCATATCTCTTAAGCGCATAAGGAAGTCGTCCAGTGATTTGGAAGAAGTGGATTTAATGCGGATCAGGAATTGATATTCTCCCATTAATTTCCAGCAATCGGTGACTTCAGGTGACGATTGAACGTAATTGATGAATTCCTCGATGGTGTTATCTTCTTCCGAGATATCGATGAGGCAGAACGAATGGATGTAGGAATCATCTTCTTCGCCGCCGAGCAAAATAGTGTAACCTGCAATAACCCCTGCATCTTCCAAGCGGTGGATACGGTTGCGGGTTGCGGAAACGGATAAGCTCACCTTTTTTGCAATATCGCTCAACGACATACGGCTGTTCTCGTTTAGGAGCGACAGGATATAAGTATCGATGGAATCACCGGTAAAACGATTAATGTGCATAAGATGCACCTCCCTTAATTAAAACAAATATGTTCAGAAAGATTATACCAAAAAAATAGCGTCATTTCATTAAAAAATGAAAAATTTTTATAAAGGGAATGAATATCTGAAAAATGATAATCTTGTGAAATTAAAACTATAAATTTGTCGGAAGGAAATTGATAACAAAGCGTATTTTGCTGTAAAATACAACAAAGTACGCAATTTAAAAGATGCGTGAAATTGTTGTCTTTCTTTTTATATGTTTATGATTTTTTTGTGGCGAATATTGTCTTATTTTTAATCTTTATCACCATTATTTAACAGAGGCATTTTTTTGCTTTAAAAACCATCAAGTGCTAGAATGAATCTGATTGTGGGCTTTCCGGGAGAAAGCCTGCGAGAGTAGAAAAAGAAAGGGGCGTATCTGTGGAACAATTGATTCGAAGCGTCATCGCCTTAGATGAAAAAACGGATAAAATGGTTCAGGATAAAGAATCCTCCATTGAAGACGAAAAATCCGCTCTGCAAAAGCATTTCTCGGAAATGGAAGCGGACGAGCGGGAAGGATCGAAAGATGCGGCCAAGGCCGGCTACGATAAAATTTACAGCGAAGCCATGGAAGTCGTCGACGAGATTCGAAAAGCCAATTACGAAAAGCTCGAAGAGGTCAGCGCGGTCTACAAAGAGCATAGAAAAGAACTGGTTGAACAAGCCTTTCAGCTCCTCGATTTATAGGAGGGCGTTATGAATTACGCTGCAGTAAATACAAAGGCCGTCGCCGTTTGCGCCCATTACTTAAAGCCCCAGGTTCCCTTGAAAATTCTGGAGGCAGGCAATTACACCGACGGACTGGACATTGTCGCAAAGGATTGGGATATCGAACTTTCAGAAGACGCGCACCTGCTCGAGGTCAATGTGAAAATGGAGCAGAAAGTGTTTGCGGCACTAAAAAGTTTCGAGCATTATTTGCAGGGGCCGGCGCGCACGTTTTACGCCTCCATGTTGGAGCGCTACACCATTCAGGACATTAAGCGGATTTTTCGTGCCGTTTATCACGACGAAAACATCGACATCGTAAGGAATAGTCTCCTTTCCTTCGATCCGTCCCTTTTGCCTCGCGATCAGGCACTAAGGCCGGATGACTTGTTTAAAATACTGGAGACGACGAAGTATGGTCGCTTGCTTTCATCCTATAAAGATGTTTCGAGGGATCGCATTTTATTTTATATCGAAATGGAACTGGATCAGTCCTATTACGAAAACCTCGTACGCGAGGCGAACCATCTGTCAAAAAAAGATCGTAAAGCGGTGTTAGCTATGCTCAATCGCCACATCGACCTATTAAATATCTTCTATATTTACAGGGCAAAAAAGAATTACGATATTTTGAAGCCGGAAATGGAAAACTTCGTCATTCGCGGCGGTAACATTCCGAGGCCCCTCATTAAACAATGGGTCTATTCGGACAATGTGGAGATACTGGTGGAATCAGTACGCCATTCGAGTTTCTCGTTTTTATTCCAGAAAAAGCGGGACAATCACATGACCGACGTACTGGCTTCCCGGGATATTTGGAAAATGTATACGACGTATTATCAAAAAGAAACCATGTCCATAGGGCGGATCGTTGCCCTATCCATTTTGCTGGAGTTTGCCATTCGCGACGTCTCCACGACTCTCGAAGGCTTGCGTTTAGGTTTTGGAAAAGACATGATACGGAATCTGTTGACGATTCCCGAGAAAGAAGGTGAAGTATGGCAGTAGAGAGAATGGTCATGCTGAGCGTCGTGGGACGATTGGAAAACATGAATGATATTCTATTCGAAGTGCTTCAATCGGGCGCCCTCGATATGGTAGATGCTATGACGCAGCTATCGGAAAATAGCAATATTTACTCTCTCGAAGACAATGTGGAAATGGTCGTGGATTTAAACAATCTGGCACCTTTTCCCATTGATAACGACGTGCGGCAACGCACACAGGAAGCGCAAAAGCTTCTCGAGTACTTTAAAATCGACGATCTGGATTTAAACGATTTCGATAAAGATGCAGACGTCGTCGGCTATTATAACAAGCTTATGGAACGCCTCGGGCCCATGCAAGAGGAATACGACGAGATCTTAAAGCGGTTGGATAACATCGACATGTTTGAAGAGAATCTGTCACTCTTTGAAAATGTAGACGTGGATCTTTCCAAGGTCAAAGACATGAAATACTTCTCCACCCGTTTCGGACGGTTGGAAAAATCGGCGCGGATTCGCTTGAAAAACAGCTACGAGAATCTGTTGGCCCTTATTTTCCATACAGGTTCCTTCGAAGACGAAGAAGTTTACATGATTACTTACCCCAACGAAGTAAGCGAGGAAATCGACAGGGTCTTGAAATCCCTACACTGGATCGA
>QWBY01002142.1_pt1 | contig 11584 bp, 7 predicted proteins | sample 1972471 | NCBI WGS metagenome assembly QWBY01 (sample SAMN09866722, study PRJNA288562) | Human gut metagenome isolate term6_stool, whole genome shotgun sequencing... | reverse complement strand
TGAAATTGTAAGTGTTCTTAGTAAATGCGAAAAAGTTATTGATTTGTGTAAACAGGAATTACAATTATTGGACAAGCTTATCAAAGCCCGATTTGTCGAACTGTTTGGTGATCCGGTTTCAAATTCTTACGGTTTACCAGAAGCTACATTACCTGACTTGGGAGAATTTGGTCGAGGAGTATCTAAACATAGACCAAGAAATGATATTAAGTTGTTAGGTGGTAAATATCCATTAATTCAGACAGGAGATGTTGCAAATGCTGGACTATATATTACATCTTATAGCAGCACATATTCGGAACTTGGATTAAAACAGAGCAAAATGTGGGATAAGGGGACTCTTTGTATTACGATTGCTGCTAATATTGCTAAGACGGCTATATTGGAATTTGATGCTTGCTTTCCTGATAGTGTGGTTGGATTTATTGCAAATGAAAGAACAAATAATATTTTTGTTCATTATTGGTTTTCTTTCTTTCAAGCAATTCTGGAATCACAGGCACCTGAGTCTGCTCAGAAGAATATCAACTTGAAAATTCTTAGTGAATTGAAGGTAATAGTGCCAGAAAAAAGGAAACAAGATCAGTTTGCTTCTTTTGTTAAATTAACCGACAAATCAAAAGTTGCAGTGCGGAAATATTAAAAATTTGCTTGAGAGGAGGAGCTTATCATGGAAATGAATTTTGCATTTCTTGAGAAGAAACAAGAATATGAATTGTTTTCAGGAGCGTGTATTGATGCGGAAAGAATATTAGAATCTTCGCCGGTGATGAGCGCGGTAGCTTCAAGAAAAGCATTGGAATTGTGTGTGAAATGGATTTATTCGATTGATTCTGCATTAGAACCGATTGGAAATAGAGAAGGATTGCAGTCTTTACTTCACAATAATGGCTTTCCTTCTTTGATGGATATTACATTGTGGAGAAGGCTTCAGCACATTGTTCGGAATGGAAATGAGTCTGTACATACTTCAAAACGACTGACGCGAGACAATGCAGTTCTTTCTCTCAACATATTATTTGATTTTGTGGAATGGGTTGATTATTGTTACGGAAGAGATTATGTTGAACGAGTATTTGATGAGAAAAAGATTCCTGATGCGACAACGGATATGAATGTGGTACAGGAAGAGTATCGGCAGGTTATTAAAGACGTTCAAAAAAACGCTGATAAAATAGTGAATGAAAAAGATAAAGAAATAGAACGTCTTTTAGCTTTGAATAAAGAACTTCGTAATGAGATGAAAGTTCAAAAAGCCCGTAATATAAAAAATCGGGAATATGTTTACGAACCGGATCTGTCAGAATGGACGACGAGAAAAAGATATATTGATGCAGATTTAGAGGCGAATGGATATGTGTTCGATCAGGATAAAAAGAGAAATTGTGTGGAAGTTGAATATCCTGTTGTCGGAATGCCGAATCAAACAGGACGGGGATATGTGGATTATGTTATATGGGGAGATACAGGAAAGATTATTGCTGTAGTAGAAGCAAAAAAGGCAAGCGAGAGCGGAGATAAAGGGCGGAATCAAGGGAAATTATATGCAGACTGTATCCAAAATATGCAGGGAAAAAGACCGATTATATTTTATACAAATGGTTTTGAAACTTATCTTTGGGATGATGCAAACAGTGCGCCCAGACTTGTGAGCGGCATCTTTCCGCAAAAAGATATCAATGCAATGATTGAGCGGCGATGTATAAAGAAATCGGTTAACAGCATTCAGATTGATAAGCAAATTACGGATCGCTGGTATCAATTAAGAGCAGTTACAAAATGCTGTGAAAATTATGAAAAGGGAATCCGAAAATGTTTGCTTGTAATGGCGACGGGTACAGGGAAAACACGAACAGCGGCATCGATAGTAGATGTGATGACGCGCAGTGAGTTAATGGGAAAAGTGTTGTTTTTGGCAGATCGCAAAGAATTGGTGAAGCAGGCAAAGGATGCGTTTTATAAATATATAGAGAATACAACAATGTGTAATCTTTTACTAAATAAAGATGAGCGAAATGCAAAAATTATATTTTCAACATACCAGACAATGTTACATGCGATTGATACTATAAAAAATGCGGATGGATCGCGATTTTTTTCGCCGGGGCATTTTTCGTTAATTGTAATAGATGAAGCACATAGAAGTATTTTTAATAAATATAAAGCAATTTTTCAATATTTTGACGCTTGCCTGCTGGGATTGACTGCGACGCCGAAGAATACGATTCATCAGTCTACCTATACATTTTTTGATATGAAAAATAATATACCGACGGATGTATATGAGTATGAGGAAGCGGTGGAAAAAGATCATGTGTTAGTTCCGTTTTATTTAATTGAGACTTCGACACAGATTTCAGATGATGGAATTACATATGCGGATTTGGACGAGGAAGAGAGGGAGGCATATGAAGCAGAGTTTGTCGAAGATGGAGGAGTGCCTGAACATATTCCGCCGGAGAGAATAAATAAATATATTTTTAATGTCGATACGGTTGATAGAATGATTTCAGATTTGATGAATAACGGCATTAGACATAAAAATGGAAATCATGTCGGGAAGACAATTATTTTCGCACAAAATAAATTGCATGCAAAATTTATTGTTGATCGATTTAATGAATTATATCCGCAATATAAAGGTAATTTTTGCAAGTTGGTGGTTTGTGATGAGCCATATGCAGGACAAAATCTTAAGGATTTTAAAAAAGCGGATGACTATCCGTTTATTACGGTGACTGTAGATATGCTGGAAACCGGGATAGATGTGCCGGAAATTACAAATCTTGTTTTTGCCAAGAAAGTTTATAGCCGGATTAAATTTGAGCAGATGTTAGGTCGAGGAACAAGACTTTGTGAAAACCTTTTTGGGGAAGGCGAGGATAAAAAAGAATTTGTTGTATTTGATTATATGAGGAATTTTCAATTTTTTGACGAACATCCAAAAGGAAGAGAAGCAGGGGAAGTAGTTGCTCCGGTTGCGGCAAGATTTATCCGAATGGTCCAGATGATCAAATGTTTGCAGGATGCAAATTATGTAGATGTGAAGTATCAGAATATTCGGGAGAATTTGATAGATCATGTCGTAGATGATGTGAAAGCTATGGGAACAGAAAGGGTTGAAGTGCGCTTAGAACTAAGGTATGTAGAAAGATATAAAGAACGAAAACAGTATGAATGCCTTGAGGAAATTCATAAAGAAGAAATTATAGATCACCTTGCAAAACTTGTCGTATCAGATGAGAAGGACGAAGCGGCAATTAGTTTTGATGTGCTTATGTATGGACTGATGTTGTCAGTTATGACAGGAGGAAAAAATTTAGGAAGATTAAAAAGGTATGTTGTTGGTAATGCAAATATTCTTTTGAAAGAATGCGCTACGATTCCGGATATAAAAGTTAGAATTTCGGAATTGAAAGAACTTGTATCAGATCATTATTGGGATGTTCAGGATGTTTTGAAATTTGAAGAAACAAGAAAATCTTTACGTGAAATTATGAAATACATTCCCGCGAAGAAAGAAAAGCTTCATTATTCAAATTTTAAAGATATAGTTGTGTTTAGAGAAGAAGGAAGATTGACGAGTCTGTCTGCATCTGATTTTGAAGATTACCGGGCAAAAGTAAACGAATACGTTGAAGCACATAAAACGACGCCGGCGATTAATAAACTCCTGCATAATGAACCGATTTCTGTGGAAGATTATAACGAGTTAGAGCGAATATTTACTGTAGAATTAGGGACGGCAGAAGATTATGAGATGAATTATCAAGATACACCGTTCGGTTTGTTGATTCGTAAAATTGCAAAGATGGATCGGACTGCTGCATATGCTGCGTTTTCCACATTTATTTTAGAAGAAAGACCAAATACAGAGCAACTTCATTTTATTGAACAAGTTGTAGATTATGTCGTAGAAAATGGGTATATTAATAATGTTCTTGATTTGATGAAAACGCCGTTTGACAGACCATATAAATTTAGTTTGATTTTTACATATGAAGAACAGGTAAAATTTGTTAAGATTATTAACAATATCAAAAATAATGCTCTTGTTACTTAAATATAAAAGATCAATTAAGTCGGCAAAGAGACTGCTGCTTGAGTTTGAAGTTTCAAGCGACAGTCTTCTATTGCCATATTTAATACTTTTTCAACACTCGTTTTTCCACTACATTGATCAGAGCATACAATCCCATTGCCATAATACAGAGCAAAATAATCGACATGAGAAGCCAATCCATCTTAAATACCTGACTGGAATAGATGATCAGATATCCAAGTCCGCTTTTGGCAGCGAGAAATTCTCCGATAATGACTCCCACAAGACAAAGTCCGATATTGACTTTCATATTGCTTATGATTGCCGGAACAGAGGAAGGCAGTACAACTTTTGTAAGCGCATGCCTGCGGTTTCCGTGCAGTGTATATATCAGTTTGATCTTTTCCTGATCGACATTGATAAAGGCGGTATACAGATTCAAGATACTTCCGAAGATGGCGACGGACATTCCGGCAATAATAATTGTTTTTGAAGTTGCGCCGAGCCATACGATCAGAAGAGGGGCAAGCGCGGATTTCGGAAGGCTGTTTAGCACAACGAGGTATGGTTCCAGTATTTCCGATAGCTTTTTACTATACCAAAGCAAGATTGCCGCAAGGATGCTGAGCAATATGACGAGTATGAAGCTGATAAATGTTTCGTATAAAGTAATCCCGATATGAAGGAAAAGAGATCGGTTTTTCAACATTTCCAAAAAACAAAGAGTGATTTTTGAAGGACTGCTGAAGATAAAGGAATCTATAATTTCAAAACGAGCGCATAATTCCCATAAAAAAAGAAACACAGTTAAAATAAGGACACGGCTGATCAAAACTGTGATCCTATGACGGCGAAGGCGCGTTAAAAAAAGTTTTTGTCCGTTAGATTGATCATTCATCTTGATTTAGCTCCTTCCATATTTCGTTAAAATATTGTTTGAATTCCGGGGCATTTCTTCGGTTTAGCGGGGTATCGTTTTCGATGGAAAATGCAATCGGAACAATTCGGGCAATATGTGCGGGGCGTTTTGTCAATATGATGATCCGATCGGCAAGGCTGATTGCCTCTGAAAGGTCATGGGTTACAAGAAGCGCGGTTTTTCCTGAATGTTTGATGATTTTTCCGATATCATCGCTGACGGTAAGACGTGTTTGATAATCGAGAGCGGAAAAAGGTTCATCTAAAAGGAGCAGTTCGGGATTCGGCATGAGAGTGCGGATCAGAGCTGCTCTTTGCCGCATTCCACCGGATAATTCAGACGGGCGGGAGTTAATAAAACGCTTTAATCCGTATTGACGCAGAAGTTCTTTTGCCCGTTGTTTCGTTTCCTGGGATACACTTTTGTTGATTTCAGCGCCGAGCAGGACGTTTTTTAAAATGCTCCTCCATTCAAAAAGGTGATCATGCTGAAGCATATAGCCTATTTTGGCAGATTTTCTGAAAGATTTTTCCGATGGTTCGCCGTCTAGGAAGATTGTTCCGTTCTCTGCCTCTATAAGTCCTGCGATTAACGAAAGAAGTGTGGATTTCCCACATCCGGAAGGTCCGACAACGGCGGCAAATTCTCCGGGGGCAAGCTGAAAAGAAATATCGGATAAAGCTTTTGTTTCTCCGTCTATTGTATGATAAGAATAACTGATGTTGTTTAATTCCAGTAAAGGTCTCACAGAGTCACTTCCGTTCTTATTTAAGTATCTAAGATTAATGTATGAGAGCCGGCGGCAGTGTGTGAATATCGACATATCGGAACTTGATCTGATTTGGAAATGAAACGGATTGACATTGTAATTTGGAAAAAGAGATGATATCTTATTATAAGTAGAATAAACAAAAAGGTAACGCAGCATATAGGAGAACAGTTAAGATGAATGTTCAGAAAATCAATTATCAAAAGGAATTAGATAAAATATTGAAACGTCTTGAAGAGGAAGGCCGTGTCCCGACTCTTTTGATCCATAGCTGTTGTGCGCCGTGCAGCAGTTATGTGCTGGAATATTTATCCCGCTATTTCAGGATCACGGTGCTTTATTATAACCCGAATATTTATCCTGAGAGCGAGTATACAAAGCGGATCATAGAGCAGCAGAAACTGATAAAAGATATGCGGTTTCAATATCCGGTCTCATTCCTTGCGGGAAAGTATGATAAGGAGAAGTTCTATGAAATGGCAAAAGGGATGGAGCATTTGAAAGAAGGCGGCGCACGATGCATGAAATGCTATGAACTTCGGCTTGAAGAGGCGGCGCAGCAGGCAGCGGAAGGCAGATTTGATTATTTTACGACGACTCTGAGCATCAGCCCTCTGAAAAATTCGCAGAAGTTGAACGAGATCGGAGTGCGAGTCGGGAAAAAGTACGGCGTAGAGTATTTAGTTTCGGATTTTAAAAAGCGGAACGGATATAAACGGTCTGTAGAATTATCCGAAGAATATGGGCTCTACAGGCAGGATTACTGTGGATGTGAGTTTTCAATGAGAGAACGTGAGCATAGAGAAAAACAGTTTTTATAAAAAGTATGGACATTTCGCACGTTAATGTGTTAAACTAGGTGAAAAATGCAGAACAGAAAAGAGGAGATGAAATGGCACAACTATGGGGTGGTCGTTTTACGAAAGAAACAGATCAGTTAGTTTATAATTTTAACGCTTCGATTTCTTTTGATAAGCGTTTTTATAAACAGGATATCAGAGGGAGCATTGCTCATGTGACGATGCTTGAAAAACAGGGGATTCTGACAAAAGAAGAGAAAGATCAGATCATAGAGGGTCTTGAAAGTATATGCAGAGACGTAGAGAACAAAACGCTTGAGATCACAGAAGAATATGAAGATATCCACAGCTTTGTAGAAGCGAATCTGATCGACAGGATCGGAGATGCGGGGAAAAAATTACATACAGGGCGAAGCAGAAACGATCAGGTCGCTTTGGATATGAAGCTTTATACGCGAGATGAGATCACACACCTTGACAGTTTGTTAAGAGAACTTATGGAAGTTCTTTTGAAATTGATGGAAGAAAATACAGAGACATATATGCCGGGATTTACACATCTGCAAAAGGCGCAGCCGATTACTCTGGCACATCATATGGGAGCTTATTTTGAAATGTTTAAGCGCGACCATCAGAGGATGCGGGATATTTATAAAAGGATGAACCTTTGTCCTCTCGGAAGCGGAGCTTTGGCGGGAACGACATATCCGTTGGACAGAGAATATACAGCTTTGCTTCTCGGATTTGACGGTCCGACTTTAAACAGTATGGATTCGGTGTCGGACAGAGACTATCTGATTGAACTTCTGTCTGCCATGTCAACGATTATGATGCACCTTAGCAGATTTTCGGAAGAAGTGATCATCTGGAATACAAATGAATACAAATTTGTTGAGATTGACGACGCTTACAGTACGGGAAGCAGTATTATGCCGCAAAAGAAAAATCCTGATATCGCAGAGCTTGTACGAGGAAAAACAGGACGCGTTTACGGAGCTCTCACTTCACTTTTGACGACGATGAAAGGGATTCCGCTTGCATATAATAAAGATATGCAGGAAGATAAAGAACTTGTATTTGATGCGATCGATACGACCAAAGGATGTCTTGCATTATTTACAGGAATGTTAAAGACAATGCGTTTTAACAATGCCCGCATGGAAGAAAGTGCAAAGCACGGTTTCACAAATGCGACGGATGCTGCGGATTATCTCGTAAATCACAATCTTCCGTTCAGGGATGCCCATGGTATCGTTGGAAGACTTGTATTGTATTGCATTGAGAAAAATATTGCTTTGGACGATATGTCTTTGGAAGAATTCAAGGCGATTTCTCCTGTCTTTGAAGAAGATATATATGAGGCGATCAGTATGAAAACATGCGTGGATATGCGTAACACAATCGGCGCGCCGGGGAAAAACGCAATGGAAGCGGTGATCAGAGCAGAACGGCAATATTTGAAAGAACAGCCTGCTTTATAAAGAATTTCGCAGAGTCAGGCTTTTACAGATAGAAGATACTATAGAGGTTATAGAGGCAAGCGGAAGCTGACGTGGATATGGCGCTATAGTAAGAAAGATAACAGGAAAAATAACAGTAAAAGGAGAAAGAAGATGGAACAGAAATTAAAAGTAGGTATTTTAGGTGCGACAGGAATGGTAGGTCAGAGATTTATCTCTCTGCTTGAGGATCATCCGTGGTTTGAAGTTGTAACAGTTGCGGCAAGCCCGCGTTCTGCAGGAAAGACATATGAGGAAGCGGTAGGCGATCGCTGGAAAATGGATACGCCGATGCCGGAGGCTGTGAAAAAGCTTGTTGTTCTTAACGTAAATGACGTAGAGCATGTAGCTTCGACTGTAGATTTTGTTTTCAGCGCGGTTGATATGAGCAAAGAAGAGATCAAAGTGATCGAAGAGGCATATGCAAAAACAGAGACTCCGGTCGTATCAAACAACAGCGCGCATCGCTGGACGCCGGACGTTCCGATGGTAGTACCGGAGATCAATGCAGAACATTTTGAAGTGATCAAAGATCAGAAGAAACGTCTCGGTACAACGAGAGGATTCATTGCAGTAAAACCGAACTGTTCGATCCAAAGTTACGCTCCGTGTTTGGCGGCATGGAAAGAATTCGGACCGAAAGAGCTTGTTGTTACAACATATCAGGCAATTTCAGGAGCAGGAAAAACATTCAAAGACTGGCCGGAAATGCTGGGAAATATTATTCCGTTTATCGGAGGAGAAGAAGAGAAAAGCGAGCAGGAGCCGCTTAGAGTTCTCGGAAAAGTGGAAAATGGCGAGATCGTAAAAGCCGAGCTTCCGAAGATCACATGTCAGTGTGTGCGTGTTCCTGTATTAAACGGACATACTGCGGCGGAATTTATCAATTTTGAAAAGAAACCGACAAAAGAACAGCTAATTGAAAAACTGGTAAACTTTAAAGGATTCCCGCAGGAAGCAGAACTGCCGAGCGCGCCGAAGCAGTTTATCCAGTATCTTGAGGAAGAAAATCGTCCGCAGGTAACGGCAGACGTAGATTATGAGCGCGGCATGGGAGTGTCTATCGGACGTCTCAGAGAGGACAGCATGTATGACTTTAAGTTTATCGGACTGTCACATAATACAGTAAGAGGTGCGGCTGGCGGAGCAGTGCTTTGTGCAGAAGCGCTTACGGCAAAAGGATATATCGCAAAGAAATAAAAATGATGTGGCAAAGACCATATTTATGAATGATAAAGGGGGTCTCAAAAATGGGAATGACGATGACGCAGAAGATTTTGGCTGCTCACGCAGGATTGGATACTGTGGAAGCAGGGCAGCTGATCGAAGCGAAACTCGATATCGTGATGGCGAATGATATTACAGGACCGATGGCTTTGCCGATCATCAGACAGATGTCGGATAAAGTATTTGATAAAGATAAGGTTGTGTTTGTACCGGATCATTTTACACCGAATAAAGATATCAAATCAGCGGAAAATTCAAAAGCAATTCGTGAATATGCGAAGGAGCAGGGGCTGAAATGGTATTTTGAACAGGGAAAATCGGGTGTGGAACATGCGATTCTTCCCGAAGCGGGAGTTGTCACCGCAGGTGAGTGTATCATCGGAGCGGATTCACATACATGTACATACGGAGCTTTGGGCGCGTTTTCAACAGGAATGGGAACGACCGATGTGGCAACCGGAATGGCGACAGGAGAAATCTGGTTTAAAGTGCCGTCGGCGATCAAGTTTGTTCTGACGGGAAAGCCGGGGAAATATGTAAGCGGAAAAGATATTATCATTCACATTATCGGCAAGATCGGAGTGGACGGCGCGCTTTATAAATCAATGGAATTTACAGGTGACGGAATTGGAAATCTGTCTATGGATGATCGTTTTACGATGGCGAATATGGCGATTGAGGCCGGTGCGAAAAACGGGATTTTTCCGGTGGATGAAAAGACGGTCGAGTATCTTGACGCTCATTGTGAGAAACCGTATACAGTTTACGAGGCGGACGAGGATGCGGTTTATGACGACGTTGTAGAGATTGATCTGTCAAAGGTGCGTCCGACGGTAGCGTTTCCGCATTTGCCGGGAAACGCAAAGACGATTGATGAGATCGAGGCAGAGGAACAGGTTAAGATCGATCAGGTTGTGATTGGTTCTTGTACGAACGGACGAATGGAAGATATGAGGAAAGCTGCGGCAATACTGAAAGGTCATACGGTACATCCTGATGTGCGTGTGATGGTTGTTCCGGCTACACAGAAGATTTATAAGCAATGTATCAAAGAAGGACTGCTGGATATTTTTGTAGATGCAGGATGTGCTGTAAATACTCCGAGCTGCGGACCGTGTATGGGCGGGCATATGGGAGTTATGGCAGCAGGAGAAAAGTGTGTTTCCACAACGAACCGTAATTTTGTCGGACGCATGGGACATGTTGATTCTCTGATTTATCTGGCATCGCCGGAAGTTGCCGCTGCAAGTGCGATCAAAGGGTATATTGCAAATCCCGAAAAAATAAGCGCTGCAGACGAAGAGGCAGATTCGCGGAATATTCAATGTGCAGAACAGAAAGAAGGAGGAAGATCATGAGAGCGCACGGACATGTTTTTAAATACGGAGACAATGTAGATACAGACGTTATCATTCCGGCAAGATATCTGAATTCCTTTGATGCACAAGAACTTGCCAGCCACGCTATGGCAGATATAGATCCGGATTTTGTAAAAAAAGTACAGTCGGGAGATATTATTGTGGCAAATAAAAATTTCGGATGCGGATCATCCAGAGAACATGCGCCGCTCTGCTTGAAAACGGCAGGAGTAAGCTGCATTATCGCGGAAACGTTCGCAAGAATCTTTTACAGAAATGCAATCAATATCGGTCTTCCGATTATTGAATGTCCGGAAGCGGCACAGGGAATTGAAGCAGGTGACGAAGTTGAGGTTGATTTTGACAGTGGTATGATTTACAATCGTACAAAAGGAACTGAATTTAAAGGTCAGCCCTTCCCGGAATTTATGCAGAAATTGATTGCCGCAGGCGGATTGGTCAACTATACAAACAGTAAAAAGAAATAATATATAAAGTTTTGGCTCTTTTAGCCGAAATTCGGGCAAAAAGAAAAGCGGCAGGCAGTACTGCCGCCTTTTTGCAACGGTTATTATATCTAAAACGAAAGGGAGAATTTAATGGGAAATGAAAAACAAAAGGGAAAGGCTTTTGCGCTTCTGCCTATAGGCGTGTTTTTGGTAATCTTTTTAGGCGCGGGAATCTTGTTTAAGGATTTTTACGCAATGCCGGCAGTAGTTGCATTTCTGATTGCTTTATTTGTTGCGTTTTTGCAGAACCGTAAAGTAAGTTTTCAGAAAAAGATGGAAGTGATCGCAAAAGGACTCGGAGAGGAAAATATTATTACTATGTGTCTTATTTTCCTTTGCGCGGGAGCTTTTTCGGGAGCGGTAACCGCAGCAGGCGGAGTGGACAGTACGGTGAATTTGGGACTCTCTCTTATTCCGCCGCATTTTGCAGTGGCAGGTCTGTTTATTATAGGATGTTTTAT
>QWBY01002141.1_pt1 | contig 11584 bp, 8 predicted proteins | sample 1972471 | NCBI WGS metagenome assembly QWBY01 (sample SAMN09866722, study PRJNA288562) | Human gut metagenome isolate term6_stool, whole genome shotgun sequencing... | reverse complement strand
AATGAAGATGGTAAAAAACCTAAGAAAGATATTAAAGGCTATGAGTTTGTAAAAACTGAAACAGATAAAGACGGCAATACTGTTCATATCTACAAGAAGAAAGATAAAACACCAACTCCTACTGTCGAGAAAATCACTAAGTTTGTTGATGAAAAAGGAAATGAAATTACTAAGTCTACAAAAGGTGACAATCCTAAGAAAGATATAGACGGTTATGAGTTTGTAAGAACTGAAACAGATAAAGACGGCAATACCGTTCATATCTACAAGAAGAAAGAAAATACTAAGAAAGCAGTCGTTTCTACAGATGATACATCAAAGCCAAATACAAGTACTGGCACAGATTCATCAGGAAAGACTACTGTAGTTACAGGATCAAAATCTACTAACCAAGCTAATAAGAAAGGTAGAGGCAAAGTAAGAACAGGCGTAGGTTCTTCATTAGGTGCACTTGTTACTTTAGCTGGTTCAGCACTCGCTTTATTTAAAAGCAAGAAAAGAAAATAGTAGAAGATTTGACAAAAATTAAATATCTAGTTTAGATAAAAAACACCCTCTTTGCAGAATGTTCTGTAAAGAGGGTGTTTTTGTACACTTAAGTGAGTTGAGCGAACGAAAGAGAGCGAAACAAAAAACCACCTGATATGAAGGTGGAGGAATTTATCTTTAGCTTCAAGCACTAAGAAAACCTCCTTAAAGTATAATTGTGATAATCACATGCACAATTAAACAAGGAGGTAATCATGGATAGAAATACCTTATCACATACAATTGGGTAGATAAATACGATTTAAGAATCTTAGCGAGCTTATCGACCTTGTGGTTTATCTAGGATAGAGGAAAAAAGAGGAAGGCCTAAAAAAGACATAAGCAAATCAAATAAAAAGTCTCAAAATAATACTCCAATAAACGAAACTGAAAGAGAAGAATTAATAAGATTAAGGGAAGAAAATAGGCTTCTTAAAAATTAAAGGATAAAATGATGATAGGATTAAAACAAAATCAAACGGAATGTCCCCTGTTATGTACAGATTACATTCCGCTTAAAATATTATTAGATTATTCCGCGTTTACGGGTTCAGGTTAGCGAGAATTATTAGCCTTCCACTTTTATATTTTTATTTTGGATACGAGAAAGTAATTGTTAATTTTATTTTTCTTTTTTCTTAAAAAGGGCAAAGACACTTGCACCAAATAGAACGATATAGCCTAAGCTTGAAGTAACACCTGTTTTTGGACTTGCATTTGATTTTGTATTTTTAGCAGATTTTTGTTTTAAGGTCTTTTCATCTATATTTATAGATCCAGATTTTTTATCACCCTCATTATCTTCAGATTTTCCCTTTTCGGCTTTATTATCTTCTTTCTTTTCGTCTTCTGATTTTCCATCGGTTTTATTATCTTCAGTCTTTTCAACTTCAGGTTTTTTATCTTCTGGTAGGCCTATACCAGTTTTTTCGTTTTCATTATCTTTAGAATCTGATATATTAGGAGAAAATTCATAGAGGTAGTAGTCCTTGGCGTGGTTTGGTTTCTTGATAGTTTGGCCATTTTTAACTGCTATTAGATCATCTCCTGTGTGGGTCTTTGATGGGTCGAAGTAGGAAATTACATACTTATTACCATCTTTTTTGATTGTGTAAAGTCCCTTTTTATCTAGGCTTAGGTCATCGTTTATCTTAAATTCCTCATCATTAAAGAGTGAGATTCCCCAAATATTATTTGTTTGGTCGAAAACTGCTTGGACCTTGTTGGTGTTTGCTAAGACCTTGATATCATCTATAGGAGCCTTGTCAAATTCATCCTTGCTAGTTGCTGGCATCATGACATAGGCATAACCAGTATTATCCTTGTGGTCTTGGCTAATTTTGATAAAGTCGTTTTCTTTTTTATCCTTGCTGCCGTCTTTGTTAACCTCAGACCAGCTTCCTTCTCTGTGTTCTTTTTCTACTGTCAGATTTTTATTATTTAGGAAATAATATCCAATATTTTCATTAGGTCCGTTTTTGCTTTCTAGGAAGACTTTGGAAATACCGTCTTCTGTAGTTTTTTTATCATTTAGCACCTTGTCATTTACATAAATCTTATATTGATCAGTCTCTTTTAATTTTCTATTTTCAATGTTTGTGTAAACTTCTTTATCATTTGGATTTTCTATATCGCTGCCTAGAAATACAACTCTGTCACCGAGGATAAACCAGGATTTTTTAAGTCTTATATCATCATTCCAGTTATTAAAGTCCATGGCAAGACTAGCGTTTTTCTCATCTAGCTTAGTTGCACCAACAAAACTACTCTTAAGAAGACTTTCAGTTTTGTCATTTTTCTTGTCAGTAGATGAATCCCTTACTTCCTTAATTTCAGTTGCTGATGGAAGGTGGCTATGGTCTACAGTTGCCCAATAGTTGTCACTGTAGTGGGATAGGTCCTGGTTGTAGAGATAAACTACGCCATCTGAAGTGTACCAACCTTTTGAGTTTTCACCGTTCATGTATTCAAAGTTCTTGATCCTAGATGAGTGCATTGAGAAGCCTAGGGAATAATCCTTGTCGGCGTTATTATAAACTAGCTTATCCATATTGTTAAAGATATGGATTTTATTTTCTTTCTTTATTTGTTCTACTGGCTGTTCTTTTATCTTGTTGTAAAGGAAAATATCCCTAAAGTTGTTTAAGTTATTAGAAAAATCAAAGTAGTTATTATCTGTTGTGATATCTTTGATAAAAGAATTGTATTTAGTTTTTCTTGTTTCATCAGAAGCGTCTGCTATCCTCATGATAGAGCGGATAACTTCTGCACCAGAATTATGTGGTTGTAATTTTTCCCTAGATATAGATCTACCTCTGACCATATCCATCATTTGAGTTCTGTGTAGGAATGGGAGGAAGGATTTATCGATTATATCGTGGATTTTATTTACTTCTTCTCTGTCAAAACTTGTATTGTTAGTTAGTGCTGGAAGAAGTTGGGAGAAACCATCGAGCATAACATTTCCGTAGGCACCATTGTAGGCTACATTTGTATGGTCAACATAAGAACCATCTACATAGAAACCATCGTTTTCGCCCTCTTCAGTGCTACCCATATTTTCATCTCTGATTTCGTAAACTTGCTTAAGGGCCTTGATTGTCCCATCTACCATTTCAGAATCATTTTGTAAAAATCCGGCAATAATTCTTACACGACCCATGTCTATGAGGTTGCCGCCTTTGGCCTTAAAAGGCTTGCCAGTTGTAACTCTAAATTGATATGGATCTGGAACAAAGTGGTTAATTGGCTTGGTGTATTTATTTATTGTTTCCTGGTCAAGATCGTCATAGATTAAGGAGAGGGTATTGTTGATAGCCCTTGGAGTACCAATTTCATAATCCCACCAGTTTCCTTTACCAATAGATGAATTTTCATTGTAGTTTTTATTATATTCCCATTCAAGGGCATCCATGATTACTTTTTTGACATTTTCATTTTTATAATATTTTGAGCCGGGATTGGCGTATTGTTTGGCAAGAGATTCAATCTTTCTGTAAGATTGGGTAATAAACTTGGATTGATCGTAGCTTTCTATATCTGTCCAAAAATTATTTTCATTATTTTCCGCTACTAATTTCAAAGTATTTTCGACATTGGTATCCATCTTTTCATTTAGATTGGCCATCTTTTCGTCGTCCTTGTCGTAGTAGGAGTTTCCAGCAAAGGAATTTGCCCAAGCTTTTATGTTTTCTTTATATTTTTGTTCTAATTTTTCTTCATCTTTGCCTTCTTCTTGCGGGTCTAAGGAGACTTTTTCCTTTTTTTTCGGAGTATCTTCTTTTTCTTCAAGATCTGTCTTAGAATCTTTTTCTAGAATTTCGTCAGTGTATGTATCTTCTTTTTCTGCATCGTTTTTTAATTCTGAATCTACAATTTTTGTGTCCTTTGCTAAAATATCGTTTTCATCATTTGCATAAGCTGTTTGAGAAATTAGGATTGTGTTAATTAAGATTGATCCTATAACTAGCTTTTTATAGGTGTTGTTTTTAAAAATCATATATACCTCCATAATCTAATTTACCTATAATATAACACAGTTATAAAATAAAAACGATATCATAACTTGATAAATAATTTACATTTTTTGTATGAATTTCATTCTTTACTATAAATATTTTTTAGAAAAAAGGATTTTTCAGTGGCTTTTGTAGGCTCTTCTGTACCCGGTTGGGGTTGTATTTTCATATTTTTTGAACATCCTTACAAAAAGACTTTCTGAATTATAGCCTGTTTCAGCAGATATTTCTGCAACAGTTAAGTTTGAATTCACAAGCAGGTCCTTGGCTCTAGATATCCTTACTAAAATGAGATAGGTCTTAAAATTATAACCTGTTATTTTTTTGAAATGTCTACTTACTTCATATTTATTTATATAAAATTTTCTCTCTATCATTTCTAAACTTATATCTTCCATATAATACTCATTTATGTAGTCTTGAATCTTGTATATTATTTCTTCAAATTCATCTCTTTCTCTCTTGAAAAAGTATTCGTTAGATCTAAATATTATGATCATTACTTGGTTGAAAATAAGTTTGGAATAATGGGAAGATAATATAAGTTTAGGATCCTCATTGATTAAAATATCGAATAGATTCATTACTTCTCTTGCTTCGGTATTTGTCAAATTAAATACATATGGAAAGTCTATAGGTCTGCTTTGGAAAATTTTGATATATATTTCTGAAGGCAATAGATTTATTTTTAATATATTATCAATACTTACAACATATCTTTTGTAGGGGTAAGTATTGATAATCATAGAGTGCTTTTCAAGATTAGATATAACCACCAAAGAGTTTTTATTCGCTCTAATTTTCTTATTCTCAATCAAAAAAGTACTACTACCACTAGTTATAAAAATGATCTCAACATTATTATGATAATGGGTATTTTCAATGTTGTTCTTATTTTCTGTGTAATAAAATTTAATATTCTCTTCCAAACCTTCCTCCTAAATACAAGAAATGTAAATAGAATTACAAAAATTACTATCTTTATATTTACTTTACTATGTTATAATCGTAATTAAAGAGGAGGATGTATGGAGTTTAATAAAAGAAAGTTTAGCTTCGAGACATTAAAGGATTTAAATAAGGAGATTAATAAGTTTGATTTAAACGCTTCAGAAAACGTTGTAGAGTTAACTTCTCCAATAAAACTTGGTGACTTTACATTAGCTAATAGGATAGTTGCTTTACCAATGGAAGGTGTAGATGCAGTTGATGGAGCGCCTACAAAACTTACTAGGGATAAATACATAAATGTAGCTCGTGGTGGCTACGGACTCATATGGCTTGAGGCCACATCTGTCAATCGAGAAGGTATGAGCAACGATAATCAGTTATTCATCAACGAAGATAATTATTATGAGTTTAAATTATTAAATGAAGATATAAAAAAGGCATCTAAAGAATCTTCGTATAAAAAAGAAGCCTATACTGTTCTTCAACTAAATCATTCTGGACGCTATTCAAATCATAATAAAAAAGAAAATGCACAAATAGCTACTCACAGAAGACTTCTGGATGAAAAAAGGGGAATTGAGCATGATAGGAAATTAGTAACTGATATATATCTTGATAAGTTGAAAAACGATTACCTAAATGCAGCGAAGCTTGCAAAAAGAAGTGGATTTGATGCGGTCGATATAAAATCTTGTCATGGCTATTTGTTGTCTGAACTTCTTTCCGCTTCAGATAGGTCAGGAAATTATGGCGGTAGTTTTACTAATAGGACTAGGTTCATATTAGAAACTATCGATATGATAAAATCTAATTCAGAATGCCAAGATTTAGATATCGCTGTAAGGCTTAACATGGCAGATATGACTGAAAATGGATTTTCTACCACAGAAAATCTTGAATATAACTTAGAAGAAACTGAAAAACTTATTAATCTATTAAGAGATCGTGGAGTTAAACTTATATCTTTGACTTTAGGAAATCCTTACTATATTCCTTATGTTAATAAGCCTTCTGATTTGAAAAAAGATGAAGATATTGAAGATCCTTTTACCTCTTCTTACAGAATATTTGAAATGAGTAGAAAATTACAGAGAAAGTTTCCAGATATATTTTTTGTAGGAGTTGGTTATACTTTCTTTAGACAATTTGCGGCAAATATTGCTGAAAGTGAAATAATAAACAATAATATTAAACTTTCGGGTTTTGGAAGAGAAGTCTTAGCATATCCAGATCTTGCTAATGATCTTTTGAAAGATGCTTGTCTTGATAAGGATAAAGTTTGTATTACTTGTGGACTATGCTCAAGACTTAAGGCTAATTTTTTACCTGCAGGATGTGTTGTTAGAAATAAAGAGACATATGGCAAATATTTAAAGGAGCTAGATAAATGAGTGAAAAAGTAGCGATTGTTACTGGTGCAACTAGGGGTATTGGCTTAGGAATTACAAAACAACTCTTAGCCGATGGCTACAAAATATGTGCTTTTGGAACAAGGGATATAAAAGATTACGAAGAATTTAGAGATATTTATGATCCTTATAATATTTTTTACTTCAAGGGCGATATTTCAAATATCAATGATAGGAAAGAATTTATATCTAAGGCGTATGAGAAATTTAAGTCAATAAATATATTAGTAAACAATGCAGGAGTTGCTCCGAAGGTAAGAGAGGATATACTTGAAGTTTCTGAGGAAAGTATTGACAGATTATTTGAGATTAATACCAAGGCCATGTTCTTCCTAACTCAAGATGTAGCTAAAAGAATGATTAAGGATAAAAATAAAAACAAATGCATAATCAATATTTCGTCAATATCATCATCAGTAGTAAGTGTCGATAGAGCTGATTATTGTATATCTAAGGCTGCAATATCAATGATTACAAAACTTTTTGCTTCAAGACTTGGAGAATATGGTATCAATGTTTATGAAATCCAACCTGGGATTATAAAAACTGATATGACTAAAATAGCAGAGTCAAAGTACGATAGGTTATTTAATGAGGGAATAACTCCTATTAGACGATGGGGCTATCCAGAAGATATAGCATTAGCGGTTAGCGCTCTAGCTGAATTTAAATTTAAATATACAACAGGGCAGGTGATAAAAGTTGACGGCGGATACACTTTACAAACTCTATAGAGATAAGTTTGATACAATTATCGTTGGTTCTGGAGCATCTGGATTTAATGCGGCTAATAGACTCTTCGAAAGAGGAGTAAAAAACATAGCTATAGTAACTGAAGATATTAATATAGGAACTAGTAGGAATGCAGGATCTGACAAGCAAACATATTATAAATTAGCCCTAGAATCATCTGATTTAGACTCAGTAGACAAAATGGCAAAGGTATATGTTGACGGTCTACAAATGCATGGGGACATAGCAAAAGTAGAAGCAAGCGAATCGGTTAGAGCATTTATGAATCTTGTTGAATTAGGAGTTGAGTTTCCTTTTAATGATTATGGAGAGTATATAGCTTATAAAACTGACCATGATCCAAATAAAAGAGCTACTTCTGCAGGACCATATACATCAAAGCAGATGACTGAAAAATTAGAAAAAAGAGCCTCGGAATACGGGATAAAGATTTTAAATCATTATAAAGTAGTTAGGGTTTTTACATCTAATAATACTTTTGATGCTATATTGTGCTTACATAAAGATAGTTTCTATTTAATAGAAGCGAATAATATCATATATGCTACAGGCGGGCCTGCGAATATCTATGCTAACAAGGTCTATCCTAATGGTCAAAAGGGAGCTAGTGGCTTTGCTTTCGAAGCTGGCATCAAGGGAATGAATTTAACTCATTTTCAATATGGGATGTCATCTCTAAATCCCAAGTGGAATGTATCAGGTACCTACATGCAAGCGATGCCGAGATTTTATTCTATAGATCAAGAAGGCAAAGAACATGATTTCTTAGCAGAGCATTATGAAGATTTCAATGAACTTTTGAAAAATATCTTTTTAAAGGGATATCAGTGGCCTTTTGATGTTAGAAAGATAAAGGGATCATCTTTAATTGACTATTTGGTATATAAAGAAGAAATATTTAAGAAAAGGAGAGTCTTCATAGATTTTAGAGAAAATCCTTCATTTGAAGGGATTGAATTTAACCAATTAGATGATGAGGCTAGAGAATATATATTAAAAAATAAGGCGGACCTTCCTAAACCTATTGATAGATTAATAAAAATGAATAAAAAAGCCTATGATTTTTACTTAGATCATGGAGTGGATTTAAAGAAACAGTCTTTAGAAATATCAATTTGTGCACAGCATAATAATGGAGGTCTTTATATTGACAAGGACTATGAAACAAACATAAAAGGCTTCTATACAGTAGGTGAGGCCGCAGGAAGTCATGGTATTTATAGACCGGGCGGATCTGCCTTAAATGCTGGTCAAGTTGGATCAAAAAGGGCAAGTGAGAAGATAAGCCTTACCAGAAGAACAACACCTATAAAAGATCATTATAAAGAAGCAAGTGACTTTATAGATAAATTTTACAAGTTAATCTCTAATGAGAGCAACATACATGAGCTTATAAGAGAAGCACAAGCTGAAATGACAGCTAGTGCAGCAGCCTTTAGAAACATAAAAGAGATTAAAGAACTTATATTAAAGCGTAGAAATGCTTATAATAATTTTTATAAGATAGTTAAGATAAATAAAAACGAGCTTATTAAAGCATTCGAGTATTACGAGATAATAATTTCTCAATTGGTTTACTTAGAAGCTATGCTAGATTATTATAAAAAAATAGATGCAAAAATAGGAGGTAGTATATATTTTGAAGACAATATAGATTTTGATTCAGAAGGTAAATTTGTAAATGAAATTCAAACAGTAGAGTTTGATGGAGAGAAATGTAAATTTGATTGGGAAAAAACAAGGGAAATCCCAACTAATAATTATCCTTTTGAAGTTCAATGGAATGATTATTTAGACAAGAGGAGAGTTTTATAAGATGAAGGCAGTGTTTTTGCTAAGCGAAGATAATTATAAACGTATATATTCTGATGAATGTTTAGAAAAAATAAGAAAAGAAGTTGAAGTAATAGGTAGATTTGATTCGATTGCAGAAGCTGTTGATTTAAGTGATGTTGATTTAGTATTTTCAGGTTGGGGAGCAGTACCCATAGATAAAGAAGCTTTGGATGCTATGCCGAAACTTAAGTTAGTTTTATACGGGGCTGGATCAATAAAAAAAGTGCAAACTGATCATATGTGGAAGAGAGGTGTAGAAATTACATCTGCAAGTTCAGCAAATGCTATTCCGGTTGCTCAGTACACTACAAGCTTGATTCAATTGCTGCTCAAAGACTTTTTTAAGTTAACATCTATTAGTAAGAGCGAAAGAAAAAATAAATTAGATGTTTATAATTTGTCGAAAGGTTTTTATAAAAGAAACATAGGAATAATATCTTATAGTAAGATTGGTCAAGCTGTTATAAATAATTTAAAATGTCTATCTGACAACAACATTTATATATACGACCCATTTTATGATGAAGATTACTTTAGAAAGGAAGGTGTTATCAAGGCAGAACTCAACGAAATATTTGAAAAGTGCGACGTTGTTAGCCTTCATGCGCCATTACTTAAAGAAACAGAAAATATGGTTACTATAGAACAGTTTTCAAGAATGAAAGAAAATGCTTCATTTATAAATACAGCTAGAGGAAAGATTGTCAATACCAGGGATTTAATAAAAGTATTTAGTAATAGAAGTGATCTTACCGCTATATTAGATGTTACTGATCCAGAACCTTTAAGTAAAGATTCTTCATTATATGATATGGATAATATTATCTTATCCCCACATATAGCAGGTTCTCTCGGCAATGAAACGTATCTTATGGGAGAGATGATGTATGATGAGCTAATAAGATATATAAATGGTAGTGAGTTAAAATATCAAATTACACACGAAGACTTTATGAGGATGGCATAATGAAATTAATAGGCTTATGTTCAGTTACATTTAGAGATAAAAGTGTAGATGAAATTGTAGATATAGCTGTTGAAAATGGTCTAAACTTTATCGAATGGGGGGCGGATATTCACTTACCTCCTGGAGATTTTGGGAAAGCAGAAAGAGTAAAAAAAATATGTAATAAAAACAATATCTTATGTTCATATGGATCCTATTTTAAATATAAAGAGGATGATGATATAAATTTAATCTTAGAAACTGCAGAAGTTTTAGGTGCTAAGGATATCAGGATTTGGGCTAAAAGGATTAGTTCAAAAGACATATCAACTTTAGAGTATGAGAAATTTATCAGAATTAGCAAAGAAATCTGCGATAAAGCGAAGAAGAAAAATATTAATATAAACTTTGAAAATCATAGAAAAACTCTTACAGACACTACTAAATCAGCTGAAAAATTATTAAAGGATATAGATAAAGAAAATCTTTATATGTATTGGCAGCCTCAGGCAGGAGATGATAGAAATGAAAGAATCGAAGCCATAGAGCTATTGAAAGATAAAATCTCAAATGTCCATGTTTTTAATTGGGATGACGAATTTAATAGATACCCTCTCAAAGAAGCAAGAGATGAGTGGAAGAGTTATGTAGAAAAACTTGGAGATGATAGAGCTTATTTATTGGAATTTGTTAAAGATGACAGTATTGAACAATTTAGAGAAGATGCAAAAGTATTAAAAGAAATAATAGGAGGTTAATATGGGAGCGGAAATTTTATTATTTAGGATAGACGAAAGGTTACTTCATGGGCAAGGTCAAATCTGGATAAGACATTGCGGTGCAAACTCAGTTATATGTGTAAATGATAAGGCAGCAAATGATCCAGTTCAACAAAATTTAATGAAAGCTATGATAGATAAGTCTATTGCAGTTAGTTTTTATGGTGTTGATAAATTTATTAGTATTTTTGATAAAGCAAGTCCAAGACAAAAGTTTTTTATTGTAGTTGGAAATACACAAGATGCAATAAAAATTATTGAATCAGGAATTCCAATAAAAGAAGTTAACATTGGAAATATTCACGATGGTGAAGGCAAAGAAAGAATCACCAGAGCTATCTATTTAAGCGAAAATGATAAAGATAACTTAAGAAAAATGAGAGATGATTACAATATTTCATTTAATACAAGGTCCACACCATCAGGTTCTGACGGATCTAAAGAAGTAGATATTAACAATTATTTATAATAGGAGTAAAAAATGGAAATTACATTAGTACAAGCATTATTGATTGCCTTATGGACCGGATTAGCATTAGCGGGTTCTTTGCTAGGAATTTATAGTAACAGATCACTTGTCCTTTCTTTTGGTATAGGTTTAATTTTAGGTGATGTACCTAAAGCATTAACAGTAGGAGCAATAGGTGAACTTGCATTCATGGGATTTGGTGTATCACCAGGTGGAACAATACCACCATCTCCTTTAGGACCAGGAATCTTTGGGGCGCTACTTGCCATTACCAATCCAAACATAGATGGACAAACAGCATTTTCTCTATCAATACCATTTGCAATAGCTATACAATTTGCAATTACAGCAATAAACACATTAATGAGTTTTTCACCAGCTTTAGCTAAAAAAGC
>QWBY01002137.1_pt1 | contig 11592 bp, 11 predicted proteins | sample 1972471 | NCBI WGS metagenome assembly QWBY01 (sample SAMN09866722, study PRJNA288562) | Human gut metagenome isolate term6_stool, whole genome shotgun sequencing... | reverse complement strand
GGGGAAGACTAACAAAAGAAACACCTCTTCTTTGTCACAAAGATAATACTTTATTATTTGGAACAAACAACTATTCCCCAAAAATAAAGAAAGGCACTCTCCAAAAGCTCTTTCCTCATTCACGACGTAGGTGAGACTTACATTGAACAATGCCTTCCGACAACAAATATAGTACTATTTTGGGGAATAGACTACCTTTTTCTTGCACTCACGAAAAAGGTTCCGCCAAAAAGCGGATCGAAAAGGGGACGGAGGGCAACGCACGCCGTTGTCCTCCGTCCAATAAAAGGGTTTGTAGGGACGTTATTCGTCCGTCAACTCTTCGAAGTGGACGCACAATCCGCTCACCTAAAATTGGAGTCGCTCCGGAGCGTAAGTTGAAACCGCACAGGCGAGTGGGAAGCGGAGATGAATAACTGTCGCTCCCTGCTTGTGGAGCGACCCTTGCTTCCAAAGAGTTTCATACAAAAGTTCTGAACAAGATACGTTTGCGCTGAATTGCGACGCATCAGAGCGGATTATACGCTGATTCTAAATGTAGGAAGTGTTTGATTCTGTTTGGGTTAGGTATGCTGAAAGTGCCTAAAACGATGAGCGTGTACGTTGTTTCACTTTCTTTATTTACCTTTGCGCTACGGAACAATGTATAGCATATTCTATAAAAGAAGAGAAAATATTTGTGGGTGATGTAATCCGAAGCAAGGAAGTAAAACAACATAATTATTGAATTAATATAGGAGAAGAAACTATGAAACAGTTTACGAATCTGTATCCCGTGAGTAAGACTTTACGCTTTGAGCTGATTCCTCAAGGGGAAACGCGAGCGCATCTTAACGACCTTATTGCGGAGGACGAGCAGCGGGCGGAAGACTACAAAGAGGTAAAAAAGTATATAGACCGCTACCACAAATGGTTTGTAGATGACTGTTTGAGCAAAGTGCCAAACTCCCCATTGGGAGAGGAAATGATCCGCTTACTCAACAAATACATAGAGGCAAATAACGAAAAGGACGGCGAAGGACCGGATAAGGTACAGGATGACCTCCGAAAGCTTATTGTTAAAGCATTGAAGAGCGGTGTATCCTTAGATAAGGATCTATGGGGCAGAAAACGAATAGTACATTGAGGAGGGAGCGGTGGATGCGGAGAAAAGTCAGTGTGGATGCGGAGAGTTGGCGGATTCAGGTGGAATGACAATACAAAACGAAAAGTACAATTCGGGTGAATTGAGGTGAATTGGAGGTGAATTTATAGGGTGAGCGTTTAGGAAACGGTAAATTGATAAATTAATTGTATGCGAAGAGGGGCGAATAAAGCCCCTCTATTGCGTTACGGGAGCGACATGTGCTGTACTAAGCGCCAAGCGTTTAAGGGCGTTTAGAAAGCGGTAAAAGGCGACGAAAAAAGCGGTAAATAATGGGGATTAAACGCCTATTTACCCGTTTTTTAATTAAACATAATACCAGCCAAAAATGAGTTGGGGTTACAGTTGGAGCCACAGTTGGAGCCACAAATTTCCGTGGAACATCTCAAGTAATTGCTCTATCCTACGAACCAAATGTAATGCAGGCTTTAATCCTCCAAAGAGCGATAATTGAAGAAATTGGAATTTCAAAGTCTTCATATTTAGGATTCTCAGAATGCGCAATCCAATATTTCTTAGACCTTTCTATGTCCGTATGTTTTTTCAGTCTCTTTATATATCCTACGATGTAGTCATCATCAGGAAGAGGCTTTACAGTAATTGCAAACACTTCTCCAAATGGGATTGAGTATGGTTCAGTTGGATCAAATTGGAGACGTTTTACTGCTAACCTACTTCCTGCTGGGTATAGAGGAGACATAGAATCACCTTCCACCGGTATAACCATATCAGCATCTATTTTGGGGAGAGCCCAATAAGAGATCGCGCCGTCATCATGAAAAATAGGATTACCATCATTCCCTGCTCTAAAAGGATCTTCTATTTCTGGTATTAGGTCCGAGCCAATAGCACTTAGACTTGTTTTGTCATCCTCAAACACGCGCAGTGTAGTATTTTCTTTATGAGGAAAGTTGAGCATTTCACCCTTCCCACCTAAAAGCCACTCCTCGTTTAGTGAACTAAATTCACTTTTTATTCTACTTGAGAATTTGTCTGTGAGAGAACGTTTCCCTCGTATGATTTCAGATAGGTAACTTGGTTGCACACCTATACGCTCGGCAAATTCTGAATCTGTTTCAATCATCCTTTCCATTACGAGGTAAGATATATAACGCCTTAAACGTTGACCGGCATTGGTTTCCATATATGTCTATATAAAATACTTCACTGTTTTGTTGTTGTAGTGAAATAAATTCACTACCTTTGCACCGTAGGTTTAATACAAAGGTAATAGAATAATGAGATTACTCATACCTGAGAGAGATATAACACGATATGCCCGCAATTCCGCCATTTTGCAAGATTATGAGCGGATGCTTCGGGAGGACAAGGCATTAAATATGAGCCAGCGTCATACCATTCTGGCAGCTCAGTATGGAATATCCGTAACCATGATCCGAAAGATACTTGAGGTATTCTACTCTGACTATCCAGTTGTGGAAGTAGAAGTAAAAGAGTAGCGACATTTAAATATATGCCCCTATCTGCACCAGCTATCAACTATCAAGACCTTGTTCCGGCGATAATGAGCAGATCGTGCCTGAGTATGCTTTGTTGTCGAAATAAGGTGCGTAAAATCATTATAGGTGGCAATGGCAGGGAGGCACTGTATGATGTGGAGAGCTTGCCGTGGAAGTACCGGCAAGAGGTGTATCGGAGGTACCCGGATTTGCAGGAAAAGCAGAGGAGCGAACGGCTGATTAACCTTATTGAGATAGATCGTGAGGCCGTTGCGTTCTATCAATCTTACACGATGACGACGGATAATGGTGCCACCCGACACCTACCGAAGACGAAGCAGGCTGAGTATGCGAATAGTTGCTCCATATTGAACATGATCGATCGGCATCTTAGCAATGGAGTCGATAGCGTAACCGCCTTTTGGCAGGAGATGGCAGAGAGTATGCCACGATTAAATGAACGCTATCCTCATTGCCTACCGGAGAATCCGAGGAGCTTGCAACGCAAATACAATAAGTATAAGCAAGAGGGCTATCTATCCATAATAAGCCGCTTGTGGCAGAACAGGAATGCATCAAAGATACTTACTGAGGCACAAGATGCCGCTCTTTTGGTGCTCGTTACGCAGTATAATAACCTTGAAGATAGCCGCATTGCGACGCTATACAATCATATAGCCAAGAGCCAGAGCCCCGAGTGGGAGTGTATATCCGCATCCACGGTGCGTAATTGGCGATTGGCTCACCCCCTGGAGACCGCCTATGGTCGGATGGGTCGTGACAAATTCAAAGCTACTAAGTCAATGCAAGTGAAGCGGAATAAGCCGACGGCGCCCTTCATGATGTGGAGCTTAGACGGCTGGACTGCTGAATTGCTCTATCAGAAGCGAACAGAACGTAAGAGTGGCACTGTAGTAACCTATCATAACCGCCTTACCGTGGTGGTTGTGTTAGACGTAAGCTGCGACTACCCGATGGGGTACGCTATCGGCGACCATGAGACACCTGAATTGATTCGGGAAGCGCTACGCAACGCAGCACTTCACAGCCGTGAACTTACGGGTGATATGCTCAAGGCGTACCAGATTCAGAGCGACCGTTACGCCATTAAAAAGATGACGGAGATGTACGGCAAGGCGGGGCATATAGTGACCCCTGCGGCAGCAAAAAACGCCAAGGCGAAGCCCGTAGAGCGTTACTTTCGTTACTTAAATGATACCTATTGTAAGATGTGTGCGAATTGGTCGGGCTATGGAATTACGTCTGATCCGCGCAAGCAGCCAAACAGTGACGCCAAGAACGCACTCCGACCCTATTTCCCCGATAAGGAGGGTTGCATGAAGCAGATCACAGCTATCATCGAGACGGATCGTGCCGCCAAGCGCAATGAGCTTATGGATAAGCTCGCACTGCTCCCCGATAAGTGCCGTCTACCCATGAGTCGTGAAGAGTATCTATTGGCTTACGGTGCCACTACGGATCGCACCATTCGGTTAGAGTCGTGCGGCATGCGTCCGCGCCTATTAGGTGAGCGGCATACCTACGATTCGTTCGACCCCACACTCAGGGAGCACTTTAACGCCGATTGGCAGGTTTATTACGATCCCGACGACCTTAGAAATATACTCGTCACCACAGAGGATGACACTCTGCGCTACTTACTTGAAGAGAAGTATATCCAACCCATGTCGATCGCTGAGCAATCGGCGGAAGACCGCAGAGAGTTAGAGCGAGTATTCGCCTATAACGACCGGCAGAAAGAGGAGGTTGCAAAGCGTATCGAATCGTCTCACAAGGTGCTTCATAAGGCTCTTGAGGATAACGAAATAGGTAAGAATATACTCAACCGCCTGATGCTGTTAGACAGCAATGGGCAGCATAAGGATGAGCGGAGCTACATAGATGATGCGCTCAGTGAGGGCGACATAATCGAATATGAGGAAGTACCGGAACTCCCCACCTCAGATGATGAAGACGACAAAAGCGAGTACGACATATTTTGGAAATAGTATAAAGGAATAAAGCTATGAATGAAGCAGATAAGCGGGCAATAGTAGCCAAATTGGAAAAGCATGTAGCGCTTAAAGGAAGCCAAAAGAAAGCCGCGGGAAGCCTCGGTATCAGCAGCGCAACAATAAACAAGATGTTACGCGGTACTTGGGAGGATATAGCATCCACCATGTGGCGCAAGATAGCGGCTCAATTAGGGAGTACGACAGAAACTACCTGGCGTATAGCACCGACCAAGGCATACCGCAAGATGACGTTCTTGCTTAGCGAGGCACAACGCAACAGCCTTACGCTTGCGATTGTAGCGAATGCCGGAAGCGGTAAAAGTGAAGCGGTAAAGCAGTATGCTCAAAAGCATACCAACGTGTATCATATAGCCTGTGCCGAATTTTGGCGCAAGAAGGTTTTTGTCCAGCAATTGCTCAAAAGCCTTGGGGAAGGTAGCCGCGGTGGCACCATTGAGGAGTTGATGGATGCAGCCACTGAAGCACTCAGCAAAAAGGAGCATCCGCTCATCGTATTAGATGAAGCGGACAAGCTGAGTGATCCGGTGCTCTACTTCTTTATCACCCTCTTCAATCTCCTCGAGGGGCATTGCGGCTTGGTGCTGCAGAGTACCAACTACCTTGAGAAGCGCATCCTGCGTGGGTTAAACCTCGGGAAAAAGGGGTACGAAGAGATCTACAGCCGTTTGGGGCGGCACTTTATTCGGCTTGATGCCGTGGACGATGAGGACATTGCCCTCGTATGCACCGAGAACGGTGTGGCCAACATCAATACCATCCGCAAGATAACTAAGGAGAGCGACTACGACCTGCGCATGGTGCGCCGAGCCGTATGGGCAGTTAAGAACAGTTAGAAACGATGAAAAACAAAAGTATTTTATTCAAATTACAGTATTGCGAAGCCATATTCGACTACGGTGTCAATGGTGTTCCAGGAATAGATCCTGAATCATTCGCACAAGAAAGTGTAAATTTTCCGGTGTCCTCATCGCCACATCTGCAAGCCAATCTGAGAGGAGAAGATATTGTTTCATATTGCCTAAATAGGGAAGAAGTCTCCAAAGATTCGGCATCATCAGAAAATGGGGATAAAGAGCAAGAGCCATCTGTGCGTATAAGTCTCGGTGGTAGAAAGGTGTATAAAGCTCCTCTTGATGGGCATCTATGTATCCCTGCAGAGGTAGTGGAGCAGCTGGTGAACCAACTTTTAGCATATCGCGAATGTAGATATCCACATATTCCAGTGGATAATGCGGAGCGAACGAGCTCCATTGAAATCTTAGTACAGAGAGACAATGAAAAGAGGCAAGCTCACATATTGTTTCCTCTAACCAAAAGAGCCCCTCACGCTCACCACTTAGACTGCCTCCGATCATCCAGTGACAAAACTCATGAGCAAACTGGTATGCATACTGCAATCCTGATAGATCCTCAGGACAATGAAGAAAGATAGCACAATTTTTCTTATCCAATCGGGAACACATAGGACACTCATCCTTATGCAGCACCCATACAATCTCGTCCCTGAGTGGATTTCCACACGAGAGAGTATCCTTAATGCTATCAAAAATGCTTGATAGCAAAGTGACGTCTTTTAGATTAAACTGATCGAATTGTACAGAAAGAAGCATAACAAATAACCACTAATCAACGGTAAATATATGAAAGAAAACAACATTATGGACAAGATGCAGCGCGACCTTATCCGCAAGTACCACGCCGTGGCACACGAGGCGGGCTTAAGCGATGCAGAAAAAAACGCCATTTTAGAATGCTACGGTGTTACGAGTAGCCGCGACTTATCGCAGCACCAGCTGATTGATGTAATCGCCTCAATCAGCAGCCGTATGGATGTACTCAGAGACAGACTGCGCAAGCGGCTCATTGCATCCATCGGACGATACCTGCGTACCATCGGGTACGAGGAGAATATCCACACGATCAAGGCCACCGCTGAGCGTGCAGCAGGATGCCCATTCAATCGTATTCCGCCGGAGCGGATACGCTCGCTAATTTACGCCTTCAACCACAAGGTGAGAGACCTTGAGATGGTTGAAACGTTAACACAGGAATGGTTTCAAAAACAAAAAGAACAATAGCATTATGACAGACGAACAAAACATCAGCGCGCAGGAGCTCGAGGAGTTCCGCATTTACAAAGAAGAGAAGGCGCGCGAAGAGCGGCGCAAGGAACTGCAGTCGGATTATGTCGACCTCGTGGACGGCGAGATTGCCGCCGCCTACGGGCAGCTCTCCCTGCTGAGCACGGAGATGGCACAGATCAAGCGAGCCGTATTCGACAACTTCCGGAGCGTGATCGAGATGAAAACCGAACAGCTTGGATTAGGCAAGGAAGAGGGGCAGAAAACGCACACATTCACGAACTCTGACTCGACATTGCGCCTAACCCTCGGCAACTACACGGTGGATGCCTATCGGGATACCGTCGATGAAGGTATCCGCATGGTTACGGATTATATCGAAAGCCTCGCAAAGGACGACGCTACCGGTGCATTGGTCAGTGCCGTACTACGCCTATTAAGTCGCAACAAAGCGGGGCAAATCAAGGCAAGCCGCGTTTTGCAACTGCGCCGGCTGGCGGAAGAGAGCGGCAGCGAACAATTCTTGGACGGAGTGAAGCTGATTGAGGAGAGCTATATGCCTCAGGTAAGTAAGAGCTTCGTGCGCATTGAAGCGAAAGATGCCGAGACGGGCGAATGGCAGAACATCCCGCTCTCCCTTAGCGGCGTGTAACAAGTGAGAAGAAAGTATTAACAAACAAACAGATAGAAAGATATGAACCGAACAGAGAAAAAAAAGTTGCGCAAACGAATTGCGCTCTTGGCGGTAGCCATTCTGCTCTTAACAGAGAGCGCTTTCGCCCTGATGTTTGTGCTCGCCCCCACAGGCGCAGCACCGTCGCGCCTACTGATGGCGCTACTTACCCTGAACCCCTTTTTCATGTCGGGGGTCTTCTTATACGGCTTCGCCACGGAGTAGGAAAGGAGCGGCACCCGCCACACGGATCAAAGCAAGCCACAAATCCCTTGCCATCCACCTGGGTGCCGTACATCGGGCGCACCGCAGAGGCGATGCAAGCGGCTGACCCTCCCGGGCGCCCCCTTTCTTCACAAATCGGGCATTAGCTCCAACTAATGCCCGATTATTTTTTGTATTCGGATCCGCGTGCTCTTTTGGATGCCCGTAAACTGCCGCCGAGGAATTCGCATGCTGAAGCTCTGCTTACGGCTCAGTGCCATCGCGAGGAAGCGCTCGTTCTTCGTAAGCTTGTACATATAGAAGAAGTACCGCCTCATCCGCTCCGTCACCGGTACACTCACTGTGCCACCCTCGTTGTGCAGGGAGGCATATGGAACGGCACTTGAGACTCTAACCGTATTGCCGGAGGCACGGAACGTGAGCGAGCGACGAAGCAGTGCCGTACGCAGCATCAAACTGCCCTGCGGCACAAAGTTTTTGACGTTTTGCCACGGTGTGCCGTCCCAGCTCTTTGTTCGGAACGCATCGTCTGTCTCCTCCCGCATAATCACAGCAAGCCGTGCGGCTATTTGCGCTTCAATAGCGCGCTTATCAATCTTGGGAAACATCAGAATAGGCTTTTGTATTTATCTGGTTTTGAGCGCGCTTTAACCACGTTTTTATCCTCCGTCTCAAGGTCTATTGCCATCCAGCGACGGAATGTCTCATAGCATACCGGATAAACGGGGTATACGTATCGACGCCATACCTCCGCCATACATCGGTCAATCCGTCCCGGCTCGTAGTGCTTTCCTGCAAGCTCTTGTACCAAGCGGATCTTTCGGTATCGGTTTTCGTGCATAATGATCGGGTTAGTGTTAAATACATTATATACCGCCACAAAGGTAGCTTTTCCGGACGAATGCGCTACCTTTGTGATGTATGTAAAACCAAAAAACGAAAGAATATGAAAGCGAAAAGACAAATCCTCACCGCGTGCGCTGTAGCGTGCGCCCTCTTGTGCTCCTCGTGCGGTGGCACCAAGCCTGCACCCGAGCCAAAGCCAACCCCCAAAGAAAAAAAGTTTGAGTTTGACGATAATTCCTATTTGTACCTTAACGTTGAGAAAAACAACACGATGAAAGCCGAAGCAGAAACCCCCATACCCAAAGACCAAAACCTCACCCCTCAGCAAATAATGAAAGTGGCAATTAGCATTGGAGCTGTTCTAAAAGACAATGAGGGGAGAAGAGCATCTACTGGTGTAAGTGAGGAAATGAAAGATTACACCAACTGCCGTTTTGTAATGGCGCCTTGGATGGCTATTGAGAAACTACCCGAGAAACGTCTGCCCGATGGTACCTATACCTACAAATACGAGCTGAACGAAACGTGGATAACCAACCGCGATGTAACTTTGTCAGCGATAGAAACCCCATCGCTTGGTCTTTCAGCAGGTGAGCTTATTGGGTATATCCCCAACAAACAAATGGAGGAAGCGGAAAAAGCTATCCGCAAAGCGTTTGCCGAAAAGGACAGTGAAAAGGTATTTAAGCTCTTCAATGATGCTTATACATTTATACCCATTAGGCAAAAGGCATACGATGAGTTGAAAGCTAAAGGCGAGTTGTAAGGGGTTATTTCGTACAATATAACGGAGGGGGCATCCAAAGCGGATACCCCCTTTCTTTTTGTCCGTATCTGAACGTATCAGATACCACCTAATCTCCTTTGTAGCAAACGTAATTAAAGTTCCAGCCCACGCTTGGTTCGTTGTTGTAGTTAATGAACTTGATACTAAAGCTGTACGCGCTTACGTCTACTACTTGCGGCACATCGCCCCACGCTCCTGCGCAACTCGTTACTATAGGCGTGTAGTTGGTATTGTCGATGGAGTGATAGACGGTATACACCTTGGTAGAATTGTTGAACACTGCATTTGGCTTTACATCTCCCCTTTGATTCTTGTACTTCCCAAAGCTTGCTCTTACGTACCCTTTCTCTACTCTTCCCCCAGCGAGCACGCACCCAGGCGCATCGAGCGGCTGCTCCAGCGTCAGGCTGTCTACGCGCATTCCGCCCTTGACGCGCGCTGTGTAGTAATTAGGGATAACGTTCCCTCCGGCAAGGGGTACGTACATCCTTGCGTCTACGTCAAAGTAGCGCGCGCTTCCTCCGTATGCCCTCACACCGCTCTGACTGATAAGCGTCTGCAACTTGCTTGCATCGTACGACTGATGCACGTTTAAGGCTTTTATGCGTCCCTTATCCGTATTAACACTTGAGTAGATAATCGCGAGAAGCGTGTGCGAGCCCTTATTTAAGTAGCGTTCCCACGTCAGATTTTGCGCCACCAAGGGCGTTTGCTGAACGTAAAAACTCGGCGGTGTTCCTGGTGTGACTAACCCTCCGTTATCTTCGCGTACAAGCTCCGTCTTTCCGCTCCACGAACCGAGTATATCCACGTCCAGCATCAGTAGCATCGACTTACCTACTGCATACACTTCGCTCGTTAGCTTGCCTATGCTTATCGTCACTTTGGTGCCATCGTTAGCAACGACAAAGTCGCCCAGCTTAACCCCCGAAGAGCTATTTGTGATGGCTTTAGTACTAATGGATAACGAGTCCTCGTTTATTTTGCCTCTGGCTACAACGTCCTCCACAAACACCGCATCATCCGCAGTCAACGCGAGCGGTTCGCCTTTCTTGCTCTTCAGCTCTATGCGGTCGTTCGCGATGGACACTTCGCCAAACTTTGCGGAACCGTCCTCGTAGATAGCTGTGTGCTCGGACTGATTATTCGTTCCGTACCCACTTACACCTGCCAGCAATAAGGCTTTCTGTTCATTTGAGCTTCCTCCGAGTACGGCTGTCGGGGCACCATTAGAACTACGTAGCGATAGGTCGCTACGCATCGCCACAAAGCTACCGTGCGCAAATGCGTCTTGGTCTACGTTCGATGGAACAAGCTGCTTCATTACACCCTTAAGCCACTCGCGTTCATTGCGTTGCATCTGTTTTGCTTCGAGCTCTTTGTCCTTAGCGCGTAACAACTGAAATTCATGACTTATATCCCTATGACTTTCAAGTACATAGTTGCTTAACCCTTCAACTGCCGATGTATCCGCTTTACTCTTCAGCCCATCGGTGATGGTTTGGGTCAGCTCAAGCTTCGCGCTGTCCAACGCAGATGTATCCGCTTTACTCTTCAGCCCATCGGTGATGGTTTGGGTCAGCTCAAGCTTCGCGCTGTCCAACGCAGATGTATCCGCCTTACTCTTCAACCCATCCGTGATGGTTTGGTTCAGCTCGCGCTTCGCGCTGTCCAACGCACCGAGCAAGTCCTCGGGCGCAGGCGTCCAATCCGTTGCAACGTTGCCGCGCTCCAGCTTGACGTTAGCTATCGTAAAGCAACCGCAGTTTGGAGTAGTACTTGGAGTAGTATAACTATTGTTTGGGTAGATAAGTATTCTGTTCGCAGCGTAAGGATTTTGAGGTTCTGTTCCCTCAGTAATTCGCGTTGTCACGCTGTATCGCGTCTTACCGCTTTCGTATTTGATATATTCGTTACGTCCGAATTTTGTGTTGTGAAAGAAAAGGACTAAGAAATACCCACCCAACGGAGGTCGTTCCACATTTATCACATCAAAAGACAGAGTAAACGTATCTGCTTTGTCAATCTCATTGTAAAGGAAGTATGTAGCATACAATCCTTCTTGTCGCGTGGCTTGCTCACCGTGCTTGATTAGGTTCCTTCCGCCTACTTTCCGCTCGTTGTCCAGCTCACGCGCCAGCTCCTTGACGCGTTCTTCATCGGGTAGCCCGTACGTGATTTTGTCGCGGTACGTCTTGCTGTTAGCTATTAAGTCTGCAACGTCCGATGGGTCGGGGTTCTCGCCGTCCTTCCCTGGTGCGCCGTCCTTCCCATCGCGCCCCTTGATAAGCGTGGACTGCTTAACCCTGTCGATATACAAGTATCCATCGGAGCCGAGCT
>QWBY01002133.1_pt1 | contig 11599 bp, 10 predicted proteins | sample 1972471 | NCBI WGS metagenome assembly QWBY01 (sample SAMN09866722, study PRJNA288562) | Human gut metagenome isolate term6_stool, whole genome shotgun sequencing... | reverse complement strand
ACCCTTCATTTGGTCAGAGTTATCAAAGTACATGATTTCAACAACCATTTGTTTGCCGAATTTTTCATATGCTTTGTCGAAGAATTCTTTAGCTTTTTCCGGATCATATCCTTCATTTTCAGGATAGTTTGCCTTACCTACTTCAGTTTCACGGAATGTGATACCTTTAAGTGGGTCAACTGTTCTTGTGTCAGCGATGATACATGGTTGTGGAATAGCTGTCTTGTAAATGTCTTTTGCAAGAGATTGTCTATCCATACCCCAATACATAGCTTTTCTGAAGTTAACATCTGTTAAGAATGCTTTTTCAGGATCTGTCGCTGTCATGTTGATGAACATTTGCCATACAGAGTCTGATTTTGAGAATACCAAACGTGGGTCTTCTTCATATTTGTCGTAGTTAGCACCTCTTAAACCAACTGTATCTGTTTCATTGTTTTCGAACAATTGAAGTGCAGTGTTGTCGTCTTCAACAACTCTTTCAGTGATTTTTTCCGGTGTATAAATGTCTCTTAATGGAGATTTTTCGTTTCTTTCATATGATCTGTATTGGTCTCTTACCCATTCTTTTAAAAGATAAGGTCCTGTAAAGTCGATCTTAGCAATGTCTGTACCATAGTCTGTTTCTGTCTTGTCAGCGTTCATACCTGCTTCATATAAATCTTTTCTTACAGGAGAGTTTGATGAGCCGCCAACGAATGCTAGCCAGAAGTTTACTTCAGGAATTGCGTAATCAAGAGTGATTTCGATTGTATAGTCGTCAAGTGCTTTAAGACCAACGTCTTCCCATTTAGCTCCGCCTTCTGCCAAGTCTTCTTCGTCAACAGAAATTCTGTGAGCATTGAGTTCTTCCATACGTTTGTCGTATTCTTCTTGTTTCTTTGTCTTTTCGTCTCCGTCAGCCATGCCTTCGATTTCTTTGTTAAGTTCTTCAAGAGCTTTTTCTTCTTCTTGTTGAGCTTGAAGTTTGATATTATCTTCAGCAAAACCTGTCCAGTATTTCTTTGCGTTTACAACACTGAGGTCTCCTGTGAAGAAAGCTTCAGGTCCACGGAAGTTCTTGAGCTTAGGATCGAGAAGCATCTTCCATGAATAGATAAAATCTTCAGAAGTGATCGGTGTTCCGTCAGGCCATTGTAGGTCTTCACGGAGTTTCCATGTCCAAACAGTTCCGTCTTCATTCTTTTCAGGAAGAGCAGCAGCTAAGTTAGGAGTAAAATCAAATGTACCTTTTTCTTCGTTATATGTTAATTCAAGCATATTTCCGAGAACTAATAATAGAACATCTCCTTCTGCAGATGTTTCTGAAAGATGTGGATTCAAAGTTTTGATTTTACCACCTGTCATTCTGAATACAACTTCGCCCTTGTCAGCATCAGCTGTTTCATCTGTAGGTTCAGTTGTATCTGTTGTTTCGTCTTCTGTGTCTTTTGTTTCATCAGTTGTAGTAGTTTCATCCGGCTTCTTTTCGTCTGCTGTGTCGTCCTTTTTACATCCAGCAAAGAATGTTAGAGCCATGAATACTGCTACTAAGATTGCGATTAGTCTTTTTGACATATATCCTCCTTGTTTTTTGGGCTTAGCCCTTTATTCTGTGGATATTTACCACTACATACATTATACCACATCGTTACTTTTTTGTAAAGAGTTTATGTTAAATTAAATTTAAATCTCAATATCAGCATAAGTATAGCGGATATAACTATGTAATTTAGCGGTTTTTGTAAAAATGAAAAATAATACAAAAGAGTTACATCAATTTCCATTTGCGATTATCGTGCTCAATATTAGTGTATTAAAGTCTTTAATCTGAAACGGTTTTGATAGTGTTTCTCAATTCTATTATGGTTCATCTTCTCCACCTAGGAAAAATTATACCATAAAGTTCTAATTATTACAATAGTATTACTAAATTTTTTATTTTTTTTGTAATTTTTTCGAGATAAGCGATTTTAAACTTCTTGTTATGCCCATATTTATGATGATATATGAAATTGTTAAAATCATTTTATTTAATTATTTACAATAAGTAAAAAGCTTCGACCTGAAATATCGAAGCTTTATATCTATAAATTTATTTTTTTATCTAAAATCAATCCGGTTGCGTAAACATTTACTACTGTAAATATTAAGTTTACCAGCATATAGTATATTTGATCGCCGTCTTTAAGTGTAAGACCAAAAAACGGATATATTACAAGCGCCTGTCCCGGCAAAAGTTCATTTGGTCTTAGAGCAAATATATATTTTTTCAAGTAAGATGTTGCAACTATAAGTGCTATGAGAATTAAAATCCACATCCAGCTTAATTTTTTGTATTTTATAGTTGTTTTTGAAATCGAGAGCGAAAGGTATATTAATGAAAGCACCATCACAATATCTGTTGTAAAGATGTAAAACGTATCATTACTTATTATTTCCGTATATTCCAGAACACCTTTAAAGCTTCCGCTTTGAAAGAGATTTGTAAGAATGATGTTAATATAAAAACCAACAAGAAGATATATTAGCGACCATGCCCCCATTACTATCAATTTAGAAGCTACCATTTTCCACATTTTTTGAGGTGTTTGGAATGTAAGATATCCTGTGTCCGAGTTTATTTCTCTGTTGAACGAATTTATTGCATAAACTATAAACGATATTACAGTAATAGCTGCAACTAAAACACCCACTGCTGCTATCACATCTTTTATATAATTATAATTTTCTGCCCTCAACATTCTAGAATTGATATTTATTTGAACAAATATTGAAGCAATTATCCCCCCAAAAAGAAATCCCAAAAGAGTTTTTAAGCTTCCCTTGATGTCGTATTTAATAAATTTTAGCATGTCACACCTCCGAAGCAGTCCTTGAAAAACTCTTCAACACTCATCGTTTTTTCCATTCTCAAATTGTCCACCGTTTCATGAGCAAGAATCTTTCCTTCGTTCATAATCATAACCTCATCAAATATCGACTCAATATCCCTTACAAGCTGAGTCGAAACAATGAGTGTTTTATTTTGAAAGGCTTTGTCTATAATCGAGTTTAGTATCATATCTCTTGCTACAGGGTCAACTCCTCCAATCGGTTCATCAAGTAAATACAAGCTTGCGTCCCTTGAAAGCGTCAACGAAAGATTCAGTTTCTCCTGCATCCCTTTTGAAAGTTCCTTAACTTTCATATCTTCACTAAGTTTCATTACTTCCAGCATTTCTCCAAATGTTTGAGCGTTAAAATTATAGAAGAAATCGTTGTAATATTCCTTTGCATCTTTTATTTTCATCCATTTCGGCAAAAAATTTCTGTCCGGTAAGTATGAGACCATACTTTTTGTCTCTACCCCGGGTTTTTTACCACAAATTTCAACTCTCCCCGATGTTATTTGATGAAAAGCGGAAAGTATTTTTATAAGCGTTGTTTTTCCGCTTCCGTTCGGACCCAATAGCCCCAAAACTTTTCCTTCTTCGAGCTTGAAGCTTATGTTGTCCAAAGCGATCTTTCTTCCGTATTTCTTCGTCAGATTATCTACTGTCACTATTGTCGCCATTGTCATTCTCCATTATCAATTTTACAAATTCATTTTTATCAATTCCCAAATTTTGAAATTCTTCCAAGGTGTTTTCAACCCTCTTTTTTATATATGAATGCCTTTTTTCTTTAATCTTGGCTTCATCGTCTATGACATATGTCCCCATTCCTCTTTTCACTTCGAAAAGACCGGTCCCCACAAGTTCGTCGATAGATCTTGTCACGGTGTTGGGATTCACTTTATATGTCTTTGCTATTTCACGAACCGACGGAAGTTTGTCCGATTTCTTAATCTCTCCCGAAACGAGTTCCTGAATAAAGATTTCAGCCAACTGAAGAAAGATAGGCCTATCTTCATTGAAATTCATATTTGCCTCTAATATCTTTTTCTTTTAATAACCAAATATCTTATTCCTGATGCGACGAAAATATTTACAAAGAGCATTATTCCAAACCATCTTTCTTCAAACGGATTTAGCCCTATTTGGAAAAGATTGTCAAATAACGGTCCGTATTCAAGCGGGGAGAGTTTTGTAAACCAATCGGCAAGTCTTCCGAGCCATGAGTCAAGACTTACAAGTCCCGTAACTTTGAATATAATCGGTGCAAAGAAGTAATATAAAAAGCTTATTGCAACGGTAGCGCCTTGCAGATTTGTGAGTTCGTAGAATAGATGAATTCCGCCGAGCATACATATTATAATTGACACAATTGTAAGAATGCTATATATAAACATTTTTGGCGTTATATATATGTCAAATTTTTCCGCCGGCAAGTCTTTAAATGTGTATGAAAGAGCCACTGTAATTGCTGTAAAAATGAAAGCAAACACAATAGTTGTTAAAACTGAAACGAGATAGTCCCCGATGACCGGATTCAAACGACTCATTCCCCTTTGGAAATAGTTTCTCATTTCCTCTCTTCTCTTAAATGAGGCTGTTGCAATCATGATTGCCATAAATGGAACAACTTGTTTCACAATGCTGTACACATTGCTGAGGAAGCTTGACGACGACTTGGTCGTTGAATATTTTGCAGTAACATAATAAGAAAGTCCAATTCCGACAAGTCCGAATATCAAGAGGAGTATATTTGGCATCCTCTTTCTTGTTCTATAAAGTTCAGCTTTTATATATGAAAACATTATTTGTTCCTCCCTTCCAAACGTCCGAGATAATATTCTTCGAGATTATCTTTTCTTCTTTCAATTTCAACAATGCTAAGTCCGTTTTCATAAACTTTTTTGAGCACCTTATCTATGTCAAAATCTCCGACAATAACTCCGTCTTTTGAGATTTCAATTTTGAAGTCGTCCAAAATTTTCTTAAACTTTTTGTCGTCGCTTGTCTTTATGACCGTGTGATATCTGAGCTTTTTATCCTTTTTCGATTCTATAACGTCGACGACTTCGCCATTTTCAATTATACAAATTCTGTCACAAAGATGTTCGAGTTCACTCAAAATGTGCGAACTTATTAAAATTGTCTTTCCCTTATTTGCAAGATCTTTTAATAGATTTCTTATTTCGACAATCCCCTCAGGGTCAATCCCGTTTATAGGTTCGTCAAGCACAAGAAAATCCGGATTTCCCAAAAGTGAAAATGCGATGCCAAGTCTTTGTTTCATACCGAGCGAATATGCCTTGAATTTTTTGTCGCCCGCATCGGCAAGTTTTACATCGCTTAATAACTCTTCCAAATCTATAGAACTGTCAAGACCGTATGCCATTCTATAGTATTTAAGATTTTGATAGCCCGTCATATTTTCAAAAAATACCGGCGTCTCAATAAGCGCACCTATATTTTTTCTTCCATCTCCTAAGTTTTCCGATTCGAAAAGCTTTAATTCTCCGCTATATCCCGGAAGAAGACCCAAAACAATTTTCATTAGAGTCGTCTTTCCCGCTCCGTTTTTCCCTACCAAACCGTAAATTTCACCGGTGTTAACCGACACGCTGACATCGCTCAAAGCTTTTTTCGTGCCGTAATTCATACTTAAACCGTTAGTTTCCAGTACCTTCATATTTTCCTTCCTTTCTACCATCCCATGCTCCATGTGAGCATAATGACTAAAATAGCCATAACAAGCATTGATATTATTTGAATTGATTTTGAAAAGTTCAGCTCAACAACTTGACTTTCCTCAAGCGATTTCATCTTCTTAATCTTCGAAATCTTAACAGCATAATATATATAATTTGCTGCAATTATTGAAATCAAAAGAACTAAACCTTTTGAAGTGCCATTCATATTTTCTCCTTTCAATTTTCATATCGTTGTACTAGATATATAGTACACCATTTTTCTATTTATGTCAATACCTTTTTTGAAAAAAATAAAAAATCTCAAGGTTTAATATCCGTTCAAATATCAACCTTGAGATTTTATCTTTTTATCTGTTTTTATATTTTTCGCCGAAATAATTTCTAAGCTTATCGAGCGCACGTCTTCTGTGGCTTATTTCATTCTTTTCGCTCTCAACCATTTCAGCAAATGTCTTCGATTTTCCTTTCGGAAGAAAATATGGGTCATATCCGAAACCGTTGTCGCCCCTTCTTTCAAAAATAATCTCGCCTTCACATTCGCCTCTGAAAAAATATTTTTCTCCTTCAGGCGTTATCAAACATAATACCGAAACAAAATGAGCAGTTCTGTCTTCTTTTTTTACATTTTCAAGTTTTTTTAGAAGGAGAGCATTATTTTTGTCATCATCGTGTTCATCTCCCGCATACCTCGCGCTGTGAACTCCCGGTTCTCCGTTTAATGCATCCACCATAAGCCCGGAATCGTCCGACAATACATATGAATCCTTAAAAATATTTCTTATCGCATTCGCTTTAATAAATGCATTGTCTTCAAATGTCTGACCATTTTCATCCGGCTCATCGTAATTCTTTTCAATTTCATAAACACTTTTTACATCGAAGTCCAAATCCGAAAGCATGTGTTTTATCTCCGTGATTTTATGGTTATTTCCGCTCGCCACAACGATTCTCATTATCTATATTCCTCCAAAAAATCCTCTATTCCGTTAATAATACCGTCGACCAGTTTTGATTGATATTCCGGATCTAAAAGCTTTGCCCTTTCAGCATCATTACTTAAAAAACCTGTTTCAATCAAAATTGCCGGCGCTTTTGTATTCTTCAAAACATAATATTTTTCCGTTTTGAGTCCGCGCGTTTTTTCTCCAATTGCTCTTTCAATTGCATCCACTACCATTTTGCCTAATTCTTTTTGGTTCGGCTCCATAGACGCTGACGAATAATAATATACTGTAGCACCTTTTGCAGACCCATATTCTACAATATCCGCATGAATTGATATAAAAACGTCCGGCTTTAAATTGTTGGACATTTTCACTCTATCGGACAATTCTATATACGAGTCTTCCGTGTCGTTCGTCTTTTGAACCCTGTAACCCATTGAAACAAGTCTGCTTTCCAAAAGCCTTTGAATCGGTTTTATAACGTCAACTTCTTTTACACCCGACGGAGTATGAATTGCGCCCGGATCGGTTCCGCCGTGTCCCGGATCAAGCAAAATAAAGTAGTCGCTGTTATTTCCGGTCTTAATTCTTGAAATATTCAAAGTCATCTCAGGCGACCTCGAATCCACATTGACCGAAACCGCTCTCAAAAGATTTATAGTGAGAACTCCGTTTGTAACGTCCAGTTCTTTAATAAGGCTGTCGTTATATTTTATAGAACCGTCCGGAATTCTTGTCCCGACATTCATAGTGATTTTATTGTTCACAGAATCGTAATTAAACGGTACATCCGGAGTTAACCCTCTAATTGTAAGACTTCTTGTAGTCCCTGTCGTTCTAAATTTAAAATTGTCATAAAGCGTTCTTTCCGGAGTAACAACAAGATCGTTACCCACAGTTTTTATAACAAGGTTCGGGTGTTCCACGTCTTTTTCAATATCAAAAACCACCCTTACGATTCTGTCTGTTTTTTTATAGTTTTTATCCGGAATAAATTGGCTGCTTCTGATGTATTTTACAAAGCCAAGCTCTATAGGAAACTCTTTGTAGTGACCCGATGCCATATTCGAGTCCATAAAATCCAGAATTATTCTCTTCGGATTTTCGAGAATCATCTTGTTATAATTTTGTTTTCCCATATTCTTTATTACAATACTTTCTTTCCCGTTCACATTCTCTCTTGTAATGTCCGAAAATAAAAAAGTATCAGTGACAATGATACTCTTACCATCGTCACTGTCATAAACTGTAATCTCGCCCTTCGTCTTGTTGAAAGATATTACAAGGTCATTACCTTGCTTTTGAATAATATATTTGTCCGAGTTTTGAATCATACTCTTGTCTTGACCGACAAGAGATTTGTTTACATCGGCGTTTTTTACAATTATAGTTGTGGAAGTTTCTCCAACCTTGATTTCATAATTCGGTTTTTCATTAAATGTAAATATAAGCTTTACCGTACTTGAATCATAATCCACATTTTTCGCTTGTAGCGTAACTTTTCCCGTCGTCTCTTCTTTTGGAGGCACGATTTCTTCAGTTGGCGGCGGATTTTTAATTTCCGGAGCATCAATCAAATCAGTCACTGTAGTATTTTCATTTGCATTTTCATCTGCAATCGTGACCGTTCTCGTCTTTTGAATCCAACCGACTTTTTTGCCCATATATTCGCTCAAATATCTGACCGGAACATATGTGGTTGCGTTTGCGCCGCCGTCAAGATTTATCAAAAGAGCCATTACGCCCTTCGGAGTTTCAACTCTTCCGTTCCCCATATTTACAAAATTCTTTCCAACCGGAAACCAAATAGTTTTGTCCCCGTGAATGCCTACAGTTGAAGTCTTGTGAATCCACTCGACCTTATACCCGAGCGTTTCCGACACAAATCTCACGGGCACATATGTAACCCCGTCAACGACAAAACTTGGAGCCGGACTTTGTTTGTCCTCTCCATTTATGTTCAGCTTAACATCAACGGCTTCTTTCATCTTGCCGTTTATATTAAGACTCCTTGCCTCTATATTTATACTTAATATCGTTAATAAAAATAAAAATGATAAAACAAACTTTTTCATACTTGCCTCCACTTTTTTAATTGTAACATATGGGCAATTGTAAATCAAGGAAAAACCGGCTCATTTTAAATATGTAATGTAACGGTAATCATAAAAATTAAATCCGAAAAAAATTTTTACACAAATAAAAAATCCCCCGACCTTAAAGTCGGGGAACTATATTAATTCTTTTCGATTTCTTCTTTTAAAAGTTTATTTACAACACCCGGATTTGCCTTTCCTTTCGATTTTTTCATAACTTGTCCGACAAGGAATCCAAGTGCTCTGTCTTTTCCTTGTTTGATGTCTTCAATCGATTGAGGATTTTCCTTTATAACTTCAAGCACAATGTCCAAAATTGCACCCTCGTCACTTATTTGAATCAATCCGTCACGATTAATAATTTCCTTTGGACTTGTTCCTTCGTCAAACATTTCCTTGAAAACCTTTTTAGCCGTGTTGTTATTTATCTTTTCTTCTTTGATAAGACCTAATAAATACGAAAAATCATCCACGCCGAATTTCAAATCTTCAATAAGCGTTTCATCTTCGTTCAGTCTTCTTAAAAGTTCATTTATAATCCAATTTGATGTGAGAGATACGTCGCCCGTAGCTTTTTGAACTTTTTCAAAATAGTCCGAAAGATTTTTATTTGAGCCGATGACATTTGTGTCATAATCAGTGAGATTATAATTCGTTTTAAGTCTTTCTCTTCTTTCATCCGGAAGTTCCGGAAGACTATTTTTTATATTTTCTATAAATTCTTCTTCAAGTTCAAAAATCGGAATGTCGCCTTCGTATGCGAATCGATAGTCGTCCTTTGTTGTCTTTACACGCATAAGAACAGTTTCGCCTTTGGTTTCATCGAAACGTCTTGTGTCCTTTTGACCTTTTTCGCGATTTTCAAGCATCTTCTTATGTCTTTCTTCTTCGAAATTTAGAGCCGCTTCAACACTTCTCGTGGAGCCGATATTCTTTATTTCCGTAATTTCCGTTTTGAAATCTCCGTCGACAATATTGATATTACAATCGCATCTAAGGCTACCTTCCGCCATCTTACAGTCGGAAACTCCAAGCTCAGTCAAAGTTTCGCGAAGCTTTTCAATAAATGCTCTCGCTTCTTTCCCGCTCTCGATGTCCGGCTTCGTTACAATTTCAATGAGCGGAACTCCGGCACGATTGTAGTCCATAAGTGTTGTGTTGTCTTGCATGTGAAGAGCCTTTCCGGTGTCTTCTTCCATATGAATTCTTATGAGTCCAATCTTTTTTCTATTGCCGTCAACGTCGATTTCTACATATCCGTTTTGACAAATCGGCCTATCGTCTTGCGAAATTTGATAGCCCTTGACAAGGTCCGGATAAAAATAATTTTTTCTATCCATCTTTATAGTTCTGTCTATGTCGCAGTTAAAAGCAAGTCCCGCCATAACCGCAAATTCAATCGCACGATTGTTTATTCTCGGAAGCGCTCCCGGCATTCCGAGGCATGCAGGACAAGTGTTTACATTCGGGTCATCACCGAATGCATTTTTACAATCGCAAAACATTTTTCTGTCCGTTTTTAATTCAACGTGAATTTCAAGTCCAATTAATGTTTTCATTATTTCACCAATCCTTCATAAGCACGAGCGATTCTTGCCAAGTTGTAATCGCTTTTTTTCTTTCCTAAAAACTGCATTCCTGCATTTATAACATTCTCACTTGTCGACGGAACATTTATTCCCGGAATTCCGGCAAGATTTATTGCAACAGTAAGAAGGTCCCCTTCCATCATTTGTCTCGGATTCTTAACTTGCGAGCCGAGTTTAAACGGAAGAGTTGTAGCCGTCGGAGTTAAAATTGCATCCGCATTTTTAAAGATTCTATCGTAATCTTCCGCAATCTTTTCTCTTATTATAAGCGCCTTGTCATAATATGTTTCGCGAAGATCGCTGCTCATGATATACATTCCCAAAAGAATTCTTCTTTTAACTTCGTCGCTGAACCCCGCAGTACGAACTTCTTTCATATAGTCGCTGAAATTTTTAACGTCGCTTTTTATTCCAGCATATCTTATACCGTCAAAGCGTGACAAATTGGAACTTGCTTCGCTGTCGATGATTGCATAATATGTTGCAACCGCATAATCCAAATGCTCAAATTCGGCTTCCACAATTTCCGCTCCTGCGCCTTCAAGAAGTTTTAGCGACTTGTCATAGCTTTCCTTTACTTCCGGTGCCAAATCAAAATCTTTAAGGTGACTTAAAATTGCAATTTTTTTGCCCTTTAAATTTTCAATATCCTCTTCGATTGTAGTCTTCATTTCCGGCATGTCGACAAAAATTTTCGTCATATCGTTCGACGTATCTTTCGCCATTGCTCTCAAAAGAATATATGCATCTTCAACGCATCTTCCGAAAGTTCCGACGCTGTCAAATGTATTTGCAAGAGATGTAACACCGTATCTCGAGACGAGACCATATGTCGGTTTAAAGCCTACAACGCTGCAAAATGAGCCCGGTTGTCTTATCGAGCCGCCCGTGTCGGTTCCGACTGCAACGTCGACAAAACCCATCTTTGTTGCAGCTGCAGAACCGCCGCTTGAGCCGCCCGGTACAAGTGTGTGGTCAATCGGATTTTTTACAGGACCGAAATATGAAGTTTCGTTCGAGCTTCCCATTGCAAACTCGTCCATATTGAGCTTTCCTATTACAACTCCGCCTTCAGATTCAATGTTTTCTGCGCAATCGGCGTTGTAAACACTCTCAAAATTCTCAAGCATTTTCGATGCGCACGTAGTTTTAAGACCTTTGTAGTTTATATTGTCCTTGAGTCCGACAACTGCCCCGTAAAGCTCGCCGCTCGGATTAATGTTTTTAACTCTTTCTCTTGCCCCATCCAAGTCGAGAGTGATAAAACTGTTTATTTCCTTATCTTTGTCAAGACCTGAAATTATATCTTCAAGATGTTCCTCAGGTGAGAGCTCACCGGATTTTATTAATTTTAAAGTTTCATGTAAATATCTCATTAGTCTTCCCCCACATATTTTATAGTTTCGATAA
>QWBY01002648.1_pt1 | contig 11628 bp, 12 predicted proteins | sample 1972471 | NCBI WGS metagenome assembly QWBY01 (sample SAMN09866722, study PRJNA288562) | Human gut metagenome isolate term6_stool, whole genome shotgun sequencing... | reverse complement strand
TCATCAGCATCAACACACCAAACATATTCTCCATGACAACTCCTAATTCCATAATTTCTTGCTGTGCTTTGTCCTTGATTTTCTTGGCTCAAATAAGTAATATTAGGATATTCAGAAGCATAGCCTTGAGCTATCTGAGAAGATTTATCGTTTGAGCCATCATTAATAATTACTATCTCATATCCATTTTGGGGTAAATCGGAGTCAAGGATAGAATCCAAGCAAGCCCCAATGTATTTCTCTGCATTATACATCGGGATTATTATGCTAAGTTTAAGATTAGTATTTAACTTTATCATTTATTAGACGAATATAATCAAAATCATCAAGAAATCTTTTAAGACCAAAGATATATTTATATTCAAGGATCTTTCCCGGAAACCAATTCTCATAAAGAGAACTTCCCTGATAGAAAGAATATCTGCTTGATAATATATCATCTACTTTTGAAATAACCATCTTTTGCATTTTCAAAGCATCTAAAGATATAAGTTCTTTTTCTCCAATACCTTTTCCTTCCCATAAAATAATCATATTATCAAAATCAAGTCTACTAAAGCGTTCAATCCATTTAGATTTAGCTTCTTCGAACGTTGAGTAGTGAACAAAACCCACTTTTATTACTCGGCTATCAAATTTCATTCCTCCAATAGGATAAGAATAATTTGGGTCTACTACTCTGAATATATCACTTTTAGAGAAAGCTCTAATATTTAATACAAAGAAGATAAAATCATCAGCACTATAAAAGAGAGTATTTATCGTAGGGGTATTAAATTTTAATCCTAAGTCATGCAAAATAATACCACCTGCGCAGTTATTACAGATAATACTTACATTCTCTTTGTTGCAGTTCCTAGCTTTCTTCTTATGATACCATCGTCTAGGATTAGCCATAAGACGCGAGGCTAATCCCTTCAGATGATTCACGAAAAAGTTTTTAAAGTCTTCCATCTATTTGAGTTCTATCTAAGAAACCTTTGGCATCATAAACAACACCATGAGTAATTATCAGTTTTCTCCAATCAATATTTGCAAATTGCTTATGAGAAACAGCAAGAATAATAGCATCGTATTTTTTATTTTCAGGTAAAGATTCACAAACAATTATTCCATATTCCTTCTTTACTTTCTCTGTGTCTGCCCAAGGATCGAAGACTGTGATATTTGAGGTGTATTCTGAAAGCGTTGAATAGATATCTACTACTTTTGTATTTCTTACATCGGGGCAGTTCTCTTTAAATGTTATACCAAGAATAAGGATGTTGGCGTCTTTTACCATAATACCCTTTTTATTCATACATTTAATGGTTTGATTAGCAACATAAGCCCCCATACCATCATTCAAACGGCGTGCATTCGACATAACCCGTGGCAAAACACCATATACTTGTGCTTTTTGGATTAAATAATAAGGGTCAACGCTAATACAGTGCCCGCCTACCAATCCTGGACTTAATTTAATAAAGTTCCATTTCGAGGCAGCGGCATCAATAGCATCATGCGTGTCTATGCCCATTGCATTAAATATCTTTGCCAACTCGTTCATAAAGGCAATGTTCACATCTCGTTGAGAATTTTCTATAATCTTCGAGGCTTCAGCAACTTTAATAGATGGTGCTTTGTGAGTGCCATTTACTAAAACAGAATTGTAAATGCTATCAACTATATCAGCAATTTCAGGTGTTGAACCAGAAGTAACTTTCTTGATTTTTTCTACCGTATGTTGTTTATCCCCTGGATTTATACGTTCGGGCGAGTAGCCAGCAAAGAAATCCTCATTAAATTTCAGACCTGAAACCTTTTCTACAACTGGCAGGCATTCTTCTTCTGTCACTCCCGGATATACAGTGGACTCATACACCACGATGTCACCTTTAGAAATCACTTTACCTACGGTTGTACTGGCACTTATTAGGGGAGTCAAGTCTGGACGATTGTTGTTATCTACTGGTGTCGGAACAGCTACAACATAGAAATTACAATCCTTTATCTCGTCCAAATTAGTTGTGCATTTAAAACCATTCTTTCTAATAGCCTCTTGAAGCAAATCATCAGCTACCTCCAAAGTTGCATCGTGTCCGCTCATAAGTGCATCAACACGAGCTTGGTTCATATCAAATCCTATAGTCTTGTATTTGGTAGAAAACAATCTTGCCAATGGAAGACCTACATATCCTAAACCTATTACTGCTATTTTAATATTTTTTTTATTCATTATTCTATCTATTTATTTGGTTTATTTATTTTAAAAGATAGTCTACAAAGCGTTCGCGATGCGACTCACATCTTATACAATTTAATAGAATTTCTTTACTTTTTTTATTAAAATATAGAGGAATTATATTTTTTATCCACGAAATAAAAAATTTTTTGTTGTATGGTCTTGATAAAAATCTATAGATATTTGTATTATTATCTTTCCACTTTTTATTTATTTTCGTCAATTCCGAATCATCTCCTATAATTTGGTTAATATGTTGAATCTCTTTTATAAATACTTCTTCTTCGGTTGATTTTAATAATCTAACAATAGGTTCTTCAGCACATTGTATATAGGGTATTAATTTAAACTCTATATTCTGTTGTATTTGTAATTTGGCCATATAGCCATAATTCCATATAGTAGATTTTTCATATTTATCAAAGCTATCAAAAAAGAAATTTCCTAATCCGTAAAATATAGGTTTTGATTTATAAACTTCATAGCCTGAAAAACAATGTTGATGAGTATTTATAACAGCGTCAGCTCCTACATCTATAAAAAAGCGATATGTTTCTTTCATTCTTATAGAAGGATATTGAAAATGTTCCATTCCACCATGGACAAAAACAATAATATATTTTGCTTTTTTTTTTAGCTTCTATTATTTTATAGTATTGAGATATAGGATTTAATGGATTTGCACCAGCTGTTGTAGCTGTAGCAATTCCAAATTCATTTTCGCAACAATTAATAACGGCTAAATCTTTTTTGTATTCTATTTTAGAGGCCTCTTCAATATTATTTCCTGCACCTATGGTCATTATGTTCAAGGATTTAAACACATTAATTGTATTGCGTAATCCTTCAATTCCATAATCTGATGTATGATTATTTGCTAATGCAACCATATCAAACCCTAATGATTTTATATATGCGCCACTCTCTTTTGTGCTTTTTAGAGAAGGTCCAGATTTATCTATAGGTTTAAATTCAGTCCCATCTATTATAGGTGATTCAAAATTTAAAAGAGAAAAATCGGTTTCTGAAATAATCTTTCTGATCGATGGAGTAAAAATGGATTCTTTTTGTCGAAGAACAGGTTCTACAGCTCGGTTGTTAGGGAAAAAATCACCCGCTAAAACTACATCCATACTAAAAACGTTATCTAATTCTTTTTATTTTACTTAAGTCAATGGCATTTCCCATTTCTTTCTGCCTAATTTTGAATAGAAATAATTTAGTCCTCCTGATGATGTAAAAGTCAATTCTCCAAAGTAAGGTTTATCATTAATTACATAGAAATCTACTCTTACGAGCGGAAACTCGGCAGAAAGATTCTTAGCTATGTGTAACATCTCGTCAAGACATTTAGGTTTGGGAATGTTTTTATAATTTGCATTCTTTTTACTTAGGAATTCTCTTTTGGGTGTCCAATCATCTAAAGTAAAGAGGTCGTATGTAACTCCAATCAGACCATTTTCCATTCGTTTGCGGTCATAACAAACAAAAGCTATATATGGTTTACCATTAAAACACCATATTTTGTAATCAATTAATGATGTAGACCATTTTGCATCTTCAAAATCTTCTAATAATTCTTCTGCAATTATTCTTGGTTTAATTTTTAAATAATGAGGTTCACAGGTTGTTATTCCCATAGGCTCAAGTTTCTTGCGTAGCTCGTTATTTATTTCTTCAAGATTACTTTTTGCTTTGTTTTTTATGATAAACGTAGAGCCACTGTCATGAGTGCATTTAATAACAAATTTATCTGGAAGAGTAGTATAATCTATATCTTCTACTCTATCCCAAACACCATAACATTTTGGTAGGTTATCAGCATAGCCTTTTTGTTCAATATATTTTCTGACGTTGTACTTGTCTGTCAATTCAGACCAAATACTGGTATCAGTCATAACTTCCAACCACATTATCTTTGCATCTAACGTTTGTGGATTCTCCCAATTAAGTTTTTCGTGATGCTGAGCTTTATATTGTAGGCTTAATGCCTTTTTCAAATCTTTCTTTATCAGTCTTTTATAATAATTTGAGCGAAATAATTCTGCATAGAATTTATTTCTTAAGGTTTGAATTGGGTGCAAAAAATAACTCTTATCCATTATATGTTAATTTCATTTTTTTTGTATTGCTATGCACAAAGTCCTTTTTCTAAATTCAATTATTGCAAATATCCTTTTCTACAGTTTTGAATAGTGTAACAATGCGTTGAAAGGAAACTTCCACCGACATAACTTTGAGGAATGCTTTTCTGTTTACAAGTATTTCTTCTTTTGTCAATGGAGTATTCAAGTGTTCTTTGGTTAAATCATGCTGAATGGTGTAAACAATGAAGTTATTTTGTTTGAAATATTGGTAGTTTATGGACGTTTCTGAAAGAAATACCTTTGCTCCAATCCAAAAGGCATGAAAAACATTTCCTAATGCAGCTTGCTGTTCTAATCCGAAAATAGCATAACCACACGATTCTATTAATTCAAAATATTCATTGCGTGGCATAAAGGTTTCTACTGAAATGAATTTTTCATTCCATATTTTTTGACCATAATGTTTTATATAGTCTATATAAGGTTTATTTCCACCATAGCTTAATGGTAAAATAATTTTTTTATCATTGGGAGTAATATTCTTTAGTTGTTCAAGTATATCAAGGTGATTATTTAAAATTCCAGCAGAATTACCAACAAGAATATTTACACCTAACACAGGAAAGTCGTAAAGTTTCTCTTTGCAATAATCTGAATTTAAGTAGAAGTAATCAAATAAAAGATGTTTTGCTTTAAAAAAGGGATTACGTTTCATCAATTCATATTCAGAAGGTAGACACCCTGAGAAATAGTCAATACGCTGAACAGAGCGTTTTATCTGCTTTCGGTGGAGCAAATTGTATATAAACATCTTTAAAATGTTTATTCGTTCATTTCTGCAATTTTGTTTCCAAAAACGTTTTGATATAGGTTGCAATCTTTTCAATGGAATAAATGGTGATATACCATCTGGTGTACGATAAATATCAAATCCCCATGCTTTCCAAAGAATCTTACAAGATGATTTTATTTCAGAAATTTTGAGCAATGGAAACGATAACAAACTGTGTAAGATAATTAAATCATAATTCCCATTATTAACATATTGTACACAATCTTTCCATAAAACTCTCTTAACGTATTGTTTTTTATGAATGTATTTATACGAGCCTTCAGATTGTTCGCTAAAAATGACATATTCTATTGTGTGTATATCCTTAGCGACTTCTAAAACGTCAATAAAGCAATCAATAAATTTATCGTCAACAATGCAATTAAGTATTTTCATTTTTTTTACGAACTAAACTTTTTATTTCTGTCCACTCTTGTGGTTTAAAAACAATAGAAATACCAATATAATATATACAGCCAATAAGAATACCAGCTATCAATTTTGACCAATCTGATTGCAATAGCGAAATGCTAAAATATACTATAGCTGCGAGAATTAAAGAATTGACCAATATAGGAAATAAATCTTTAAACTGTTTGGTATATCCTAAATTTATTAATTTACCTGTGTAATATATATTAATAAACAAGCTGATAAGCGAAGAGCCTGCCAAGCCAAAGCACATGGCTTTAATACCAAAAGGAATGGCTATTACCATGATTGATACACCTATTATTTTTTTGATAATTTCCAATCGTAAAAATAAGTCAGAGCGTCCTTTAACTTGTAAAAGATTCAAGTTTATGGCATGAATGGGATGCCACATCATAGCAAAACAAAGTATCTGAAGATAGATGACACAATCGTCCCATTTAGAAGTTAATAAAATTCTAACCAATGGGGAGGCTATTGACAAAAATAACATCATCAAAGGGAAAACAACATAAGCAGACATTCTTAAAAACTTACGATAGTTTTCACGCAATCGTTCATCATCTTCTTGAATAAGACTTAAAATAGGAAAAGTTACACGTTGTAAAATACCTGTGATATTTGACGATGGTAGTGTTGCTAATCCTTGAGCTCTTGAAAAAAGTCCTAATTGTGCAGGCATAAAAAATTTACCAATGATGATAGGATAAAGATTACTATAAATGGTTTCCAATAATCCCGATGCTAAGAGTTTTGAACCATAACCAAATAGATAAGAAAATGAATCTTTAGAAAATTTTTCACATGGTTTCCATTTTGTTATAATCCAAAATAGAATCATGCGAAGAAATTGGCTTGCTACTCCCTGAAAAACCAATGCCCACACCCCATATCCCTTATAAGCTAAAAATACCCCTAAAACACCTGTAATAACAGAACTCGTAAGTGTTATTTTTGCCTGCGATTTGAAATCTACTTCAATGGTGAGTAACGCTTGTTGGACAATACAAAGCGAATTGAAAATTACCGATAAGGCCGATACACGGAGAATAGGAGAAAGTATAGGTTGTTTGTAAAAATCGGCAACAAATGGAGCTATCAAAAATAAAACTATATAGCTTACAAGTCCAATAATGACATTGAAATAAAAAGCGGTAGAATTATCTTTTTCAGTTCTGTCTGGTTTCCTAATCAATGCATTTGAAAAACCACTATCTATAAAAGTTTGGGCAACAGCAAAAAAAATGCTTAGCATCGCAATAATGCCATAATCACTTGGTAATAAAATGCGAGCCAATATAATAGAGAAAACAAATTGAACCCCTTGGTTAGAGAAACGTTCAATACTACTCCAAAGTAATCCGCTTTTTGTTTTTTGTTTTAATGACTCCATTTTACTATTTACTCGTTTGGAGAAATTTAGTTTACCTTAATTCGGCAACATCTTGATTTAGCCATTATTATAAGTACCTGAGCATAATATTGCTCAGGTGCTTAAAATATAATAAAACTAAAGAGTTACATGATTAAGGTTCTATGTTAGAATTATGCTTTTTCAACAAACTTTCCTGTTCTCATATATTCAAGTAACTCTTTCTTGTTCAGATGTTCTATATCTAAATAATCAAGATTATACTTTGTTTCTACGAAAAAGCTCTTTTCATGCATTGCACCACCCAGTATTATCATAGTATCAATAATAGGGGTAGTTATCCCAAACTTGACTCCTAAATCATGGTAAATTTTGCAACCTACGGGTATATCCTCTGTTATGTATCTATGATTTATATTATTAGGACCAGTATTACCTTCATCGCAAGGTTTATCTAATGGAAATACAACATTATCTTTTCCATTTTCGTCAAGCCCCATATATTCTTGTGTAAGAATTGAACGACGACTGAAGAACATCTCGTATTCATATCGAGGATAGTCTATGCCAATAGCTTTAGCTAAAGAAACTTCTTCTTGATAGAATTGATATTGTACACGGCATATAGAAGGGCAAAGACCATGAGAATACATAGAGTAAGATTCTGGCTTATTTCCATATACAAGAGACCAATTTTCCATACTTGAAACTCCGAGTAATGAGGCTGGAACATGAATTACTGGGTTAACATTCGAAAATCCAATATCTAACATCGTATCTCCTTTAACAACTCCATCTCCTTGAGTGATAGAATCCATACATGGTAAATAATTTGCAGATTCTATAAAGTCATCAATGTCGCTCATTGGTAAACATGCACCTCTTAATGATATTGCACGATACTTTATCCCAACATGATTAGTCCAAAAACCTTCAACCTTTTCTATACGAGTTCCGTATGGGGCAGACCCCCATCCTCCAATGACAATATCTTTAGTGCAACCTATTTCGCGCATAAATTTACGAAGTAAAAGACTTGCGTAATTATCTGGAAAGGTGTGTATAATCATTCCATCTTCAAGAAGAGGAGCGAGTTTGCGCAAATAGTCTTCATGTGATAGTGCTGGTAGTGATATTAAAATAAGCTTAGCACCTTTTACAGCTTCTGCCATATCTGTTGTGTACATATCTAAATGGACACGTCCTGAACGTTCAAAACCATAAAGATTTCTTTGAATACCATCCATTAAAATTCCAGTCTTTTCTAAATAAGCCAAAGATTTGGAACTACGAGAATACAAACGTACTTCTCTACCAGCTAATTTACAATCTGCAGCTAATGTTTTACCTACAGCCCCCCCCCCCAATACAGCAATTGGGCATGATTTTAAATAAGATAAGTCTCTCATATTTGAATAACTAAAAATTAGGTTTTGATATAATCATATCTTCATTGTTCTGATTATATATTTTTAAATTCTTATATATGTAGGATTGAAAATCCCTTAAGTCTTGACGATGCGATAAATGGGCAACAAATTCTGCTACTCTTTGCCTAATGTCTCCTGATGCTGGTATTATATCATTTATATTTACTCTTTTTTCAGCAGAGAAAATCCGTGAATCTTTAGCTAAGCAATCAAAACCTTTAAAAGAAGAAATTTTACCAGGTTTTACAGCTATAGATAAAATTAAACAAATACTATGATTATATTGGTAGGCATTGATTGGATTTCCGAAACAACTTTTTACATCTCCTGTTAATGCAAAATAGACAAAAGATTTCATGCTATCAAAACCTGTTATTTCTTTTGTAACTATATCAAAATCACTTCCTGGAAAACGAAGCCCTGGGTCATACATGTATATATGTCCATCTTCCCAAAACCCTTGCAAGAAAATTGCTCCAAATTTCATTCCTAATGATTTTATCATAGAAATAACTTTTGGTTCGACTTTCTGTTTATATTCTTCTGCATATAAACTTGGAAGAACAGTTGCTATTTGCTGTTTTTCTAAGTTATCTTTGACTTTTCCAAGAAACCTATCACCTATTTTTACTAAATAAGGAGTACTATCAACTATGATATATGCCAAAGAAATATCTTGTTTTCCTGACATATATCTTTCTATTAAGTATTTATGGTCAAGTGATTCATTAGAGGCTATTTCTATTGCCTTTTTAACATCTTCTTTTGAATAGCAGACTGTTTGTCCTCTTGACCCTCTACTTTCTGTTGGTTTAACTAATATAGGATACTCAACCTTATTATTTTGAACATCTTCTATTGAATATTCAGGAATAACATCAACACCATGCTGTTGACAATAATCTTTAAAAAGGCGTTTGTTAGTGAAAATTGCAAACTGTTCTTTAGTTCCATAACATGGAATGTTTAATTGTTCGCAAATTTGTTGATATGGAATTTGTGCAGGGTCAATACAAAACGACAATACACCATCAACCTTTTCTTGTTTACATTTGTTTACAATACTTCTTATATCTTTAATATCGATTTCCCATGCCTCATCTGCTATTTGTTTTGCTGGTGATTCTTTTATTGGAAGATAATCGGTAACAATAGTGTAAACACCCAATTCTTTTGCAGCATGGACAATTTTGCAATGCACTTTTGCTCCAGCTAAAATTAATATTTTTTTTCCTGTTAAATCTTTTGGAGAAAAAATGTTTATGTCGTTTTTAATATTCATTATTTTATTTCTTAATAGCTTCGAGGATTTTATTGATATGTTCATTTGTTAATAAATGATGCATTGGAAGACAGATTACCTCTCCTGCAATTTTAGTAGCTATGGGAAGATTGTCAGGGTTTGAACTCTTCAAGCCTCGGTAGGTTGAGAAATCGCTGATGAGCGGATAGAAATAGCGACGTGCAAGGATATTTTTCTCTTTCATCTTGAAATAAAGTTCATCTCGGGTCATTCCGTATTTTTCTTTATCTACAAAGATAGGGAAGTAACTGTAGTTGTGTCGTACTCCTGGCATATCTTCCATAAAAGTTATGCCCTCTACATTGCGTAGTGCTTTTCTATAAGTATTGGCTACTCGCTGGCGAGCAGCTATAGCATCGTCTACTTGTCTTAGGTTCAGAAGTCCGTGCAAATCCAAAATTCTTCAGATAGTCTATGCGTTGTTTTGTTTTTTCGTCCTGGCAAATCAATGCACCACCTTCTATCGTATTGTAAACTTTTGTTGCATGGAAACTTAAAGTAGACATATCGCCAGCTTCAAGGATGGATTTGCCACAAACTTCTACACCAAAGGCATGAGCAGCATCGTAAATCACTTTTAGACCATATTTGTCTGCTATTGCTTGAATACGCTCCACATCACATGGTTTTCCGTAAACATGTACAGGCATAATGGCTGTGGTTTGTGGGGTGATGGCTGCCTCTATCTTGTCAGGGTCGATGTTGCAAGTTTCAGGGTCAATATCTACGAATACAGGTTTTATATTGTTCCACCATAAGGAGTGAGTTGTAGCAACAAAACTATATGGGGTGGTAATAACTTCGCCTGTTATGCGTAAGGCTTGCAAGGCACATAGCAATGGTAGAGTTCCATTTGTGAAAAGTGCCACATAAGGCACTTTTAGATATTCTGCTAATGCTTTTTCAAGTTCTTGGTGGTAATGCCCATTATTTGTGAGCCATTTTCGACTCCAAATATCTTTTAGCATTTCGTTAAATTCGTCAAGATTTGGCAGCAATGGCGATGTTACTGTAATTTTTTCGTTATCCATATTGACTGATTTTAATATTCTCCCCATAAATCACCATTAAAAGGCTTAGCATGTGCAGTAGCTGCGTCTGTTGTTCCAACCTCTCCGCCAGTGTTGACGATAGAATCTTGTATGTTGCTTAGATTGGCAATAGGGTCAGTTGCTGCAATGATGTTGTTGGAAGTTTCTATATTTATTATGCTTGTTTTTGGATTTATATACTTTTTTCTTGTGTAATTCATTTATTAAAGTTCTTTTGTGTTTCTTATTTCATAGTTTTTCCTTGTTAGTTTTCACCTTATGATGGAAAGTTGGGATATTATTGCACGAGCAATTTTTTGCCGTTTTTGATATAAATTCCAGGCTTTAATATTGAAGTAGGGTAGAGTTTTCTTCCATCAATAGTGTATATTTGGTCTACTTCTATCTTCTTTGTTGGTGGAATGTTGATGTCTGTCGTTGTTTCGTCTATTATAGAATACTTCTGTTCCGCGTTATTTACCTTGTTGGGTATTCTAAAATAGGCTCTATTCCCAAATATTTTATTGCCTGTTGGAGTTGGTTTGAACAATGCATCACCATCGCCGAGGAAGAGTTCTGTTCCATCTGTCTTTATTTCAGTAGGACTGTAAGTACCTATAAAGCTATATTCTCCATTTATAGTTGAAATTGTTTCAGGAGTTTCAGCCGTGAATTCAATATATTTGAATATAGGCTTTTCTTTTGTTAGGGTTGGTTTGATAATATAGGGTATGCCAGCTTTTATTTCTGCAACATCTCTGAAAATCATGTTAGTACCATCAACTCCACCTGTAAATTCTTTTATTTGAACACTTCCTAAAGTTTCTTTTATTTGTGTACTTGTAAGATTGAAGGGTACGCAGAAAGTGTTCCAATAGTCTTTCGAAATGGTGCGGTTGAGCTGTACAATATTATCT
>QWBY01008675.1_pt1 | contig 11640 bp, 9 predicted proteins | sample 1972471 | NCBI WGS metagenome assembly QWBY01 (sample SAMN09866722, study PRJNA288562) | Human gut metagenome isolate term6_stool, whole genome shotgun sequencing... | reverse complement strand
AGGGGGTGAATGAAAAGAGGGTTCAGGGAGAAAGGTAGAGGGGGCCTCTGCCGCCCCCTTAGCTGTCTCCCTGAGGTTCGAAGGGTCCAACCCTGCTTAAAGAAATATTCCAATATTCAGACATACTAATATCAACTATTTTTAGTCTCAGATATTTTGAAGAAAAAATATCTCCCCTACTTCCTAATATTCCTATAAGTATCCGCCGAAAACAAGAGTATCATTGGATATAATTCCAACCTACCAAACAGCATGGCGAAGGTTAGGGTTAGTTTTGATAGTTTGCTCATTGCTTCAAAGCTTGTTACTGGGCCGAAGTCTATTAGACCTGGACCTACGTTGTTGTAGGTTGTAGCTACTGCTGAGAAGGCTGATTCGAAGTTATTTGTTTCGAGAGTTACTACTAGCATAAATATTATAAACAAGAATATATAAACTAGGATGTATCTGTTTATGGATTCTTCTACTTCCTTGTCTACTCTTTTGCCATCCATCTTGTTTACACTTACCCTAAGTGGGTTTAGGGCTTTTCTTATTTGATTTATGGCTGATTTAAATAATACAACAAATCTAGAAACTTTTATTCCACCTGCAGTTGATCCTGCACAACCACCCACGAACATCAAAAATATCAGGATATGTCTAGAAAAAAGTGGCCAAGTCCCGTAGTCTAGGGATACGTATCCTGTCGTAGTTATTATCGAAGATACTGTAAATAGTGAAGTAACCCCAGTAAAAAACGAACTATCGTACATGCTTCTTATATTGAAAAATATGAGTACAGATGTGGCTAGCACTATGCCCAAATACCAATAAAGCTCCTCACTTTTTATAGCTTGCTTAACTGATCTTATAAGTGAAAAATAATAAATGTTGAAATTGATACCGAAGGCAAGCATTGCTATAGATAGGACTATTTCAATATATCTCGAATTGTAATAACCTATAGATGATGCCTTATTGGAAAATCCACCAGTTCCAGCAGTTCCCATAGCGTGAATTATAGAATCGAATAAATTCATTCCTCCAAATAGAAGAAAGATTATTGTAATTATAGTAAGGGCTATATACATAAGATATAGGACTCTTGCTGTGTGGGATAATTTGGGTGTGATCTTGCCGAAGGTTGGTCCTGGTACTTCCGCTTGCATTAGGGAAGATGACTCCTTATTGGCCTTTGGCATTATAGCCAGAGTAAATACCAAGATTCCCATTCCTCCAATAAAGTGGGAGAAAGATCTCCAGATAAGTATCGAATGAGGAAGAAGCTCTACATTAGATGCAACTGAAGCTCCACAAGTTGTAAATCCACTTGCCATCTCAAAAAAGGCATCGACAAAACTTGGATAATTGCTTGCTGTTAGATAAAGAGGGATTGCTCCCACTAGAGAAAATATCATCCAGCAAGAAGCTGTAATAAACATGGCCTCTTTGGTAAATATATGCCCCTTAGATGAACCAGTTCTTGTTAAAAAAGTTCCCAAAGCAAAGGATAGTACAATTGGTATTGCAAAATTTCTTAAATCTATTAAACTTTCCCTATAGATTAGACCTACAAGCAAGGGAACAATCATAAGCATTGCCAAAACTTGCATTAGTCTTCCTATAGTATATTTAACTACTGATCCGTTCATATCTACTCCACTATATCATCTATGGTTTGGAAGCTGTGATTTGTAGTAATAACCAAAACCCTATCTCCCAGAGAAATCATAGAATTACCGTTTGGTACTTCGATTGCACCATCTCTTTCTTCGTGTTTTATACAAGCAATCAAGGTATCTTCCCTAATATTTAAGTCTTTTAACTTCTTGCCAAAGATTTCTGAATGTTCAATTGCGGCAAACTCTATAACCTCTACCTCATCATCCTCTAGTCTATATAGAGAAGTGATAGAAGATCCACGAGCATTTTCCTTACTTCTTATAATCCTATTGATAACATCACTGGCAGCCCTTTTTGGTGTGAAGGTTGTATCTATATCTAAAATTCCAGTCATCTTGATAAGCTTGATCCTATTTACCTTGGATATTATTTTTTCAATACCATATTTCTTGCCTAGTAAGGAAATCAGGATATTTTCCTCATCCATACCTGTAAGACAAACCATAGCATCAAAGGTATCAACCCTTACTTCTTCAAGTACTTCAGGATCAGACCCATCAGCATTAATTACAATAGCATCAGAGTACTTTTCGCTAAAAGCTTCTGCCTTTTCCTTATCGATTTCCACAAGAGTTACTCCAAACCCCCTCTCCAAAAGAAGACCTGTTAGATGATCAGAAATTGAGCCTGCTCCAATGATTAGGACATTTTTTATCTCATATCTATCGAGAACCTCCTGCTTGTAGAACCTATCCACGCCTTCCTTCTCACCAATAACGTAGATCTTCTCCCCCTTTTCAAGGACGTAGGAGCCGTGAGGAATGTAGATTTTGCCATTATTATTTACAATGCCAATAAGGGTGTGATAATTGGCAGAATAAGCGTTAAGGTCGGATATCCTAGATCCAGCGAGCCTTGAATCTTCCGATATAACAATCTCCATCATTATAGCCTGATCTCTGAAAAATCCTTCGACATTTAGGGCGTGAGAATACTTAAGGGCTCTTTGGATATCCTTAGCCGCTATAGATTCTGGATTGACTATCCTTGTCGCTGATGTAATCTCCTCTATTATTTCCTTCTGCTTCATATATTGAGGGTCTCGTAGCCTAATGATTATATTTTTAGCCCCTAGCTTTTTGGCCATGGTTGAAGCGATTAAATTTACATCATCAGATAAGGTGATTGCAATAAACAAATCACAATCTCCCACATTCGCATCGATTAAGACCTCAGGGTCCCTTCCATCTCCAACAATTCCCATAACATCATTGGCAGCAAGGAGCCTGTCTAGGACGTCCTTGTCGTGATCTATTACTAAAATATCGTGGCCTTCATCGGCCAAATCGCTCGTAAGATACGATCCGACCTTACCAGCTCCCAGTATTATAATATTCATACTTCCTCCTAGATCACTTAAGTATAGCACTTATACATTTAAAATCAACTATAGTCTATATATATTTTTCTAATAAGTATTTAACTTTGACAATTTCAAAAACAACTTTCACTCATATTTTATAACAAGAAGAAAATAAATCAATAATTTTCCCTAAGAGGATTTCCAGCACAGAAAATCAATGCCGATTTCTACTATTAAATCCAATTTATCATGATAGCTAGTTATTATATGAAATTATATATTGACATCTTTGTCAATTTATTGTAGGATATACTTAGTTAATTTATCACGCTAATATGTTTTATGGAGGACTTATTATGAAAAAAGATTTTAGGCTTCCCTCTTTGTTTGAGGCAATCTTGCCAATTATAACTATGATATCATTGATGATTTATGTCTTTGCCTTCGCCAAGGAAGGCGGAGAAAATATTTACGATGCTGCCCACCTTCCTCTTATTTTGGGAATCGTCGTGGCATGCCTTGTGGGACTCGTTTGTGGAAGAACTTTTAGGGAAATGGTCGATGGGATGATTGATCGTATTAGGACAACTCTTGATGCGATTTTGATTCTTCTAACTGTTGGGCTTTTGATTTCTTCCTTTATGATTTCAGGAACTATTCCTGCTCTTATCTATTATGGTTTGACCTTCCTAAGTCCTAAGTTCTTCCTCCCAGTTGGATGTATCATCACAGCTCTTGTTGGCCTTGCTTGTGGATCTTCTTGGACTGCTGGTGCCTATATTGGAGATAAGTTCTCTCCCCTATCAGATACCACAAACCTTGCTGCTGGTGTAGCAAAGACTGGGCTTTTCGACCACGTTACTGCTATGATTTCTACAACAGGACCAGTCTTCTTAATAGCCCTTATCCTTTATAGCATTATTTCTCTTAGGATTGATGTTACAAATTACGATCCAAATATCGCAGAAGGGATAAAGGCGGTGCTTGCTAGCAATTTTAACTTAAATCCCCTAGTTCTTTTGCCAATCCTTTTGATAATTCTAGTTTGTGTGTTAAGGATTGAGGGCCTTGCTGGAGTTATGATTTCTGTTTTTGTGGGTCTAATCTTTTCTATGATCTTTCAAAAACAAAGAAGTCTTGCGGAAATCTTCGCCATTCTTCACTACGGCCCAGACATAGAGACAGGCAATGAGTTCGTGGATATGGCTCTTTCCAAGGGTGGTATGGACAATCAAATGTGGACGGTCAATCTCATCTTACTTGCAGTATCCTTCGGTGGAGCCTTGGAGAGAGCTGGGATTATCGAAAGACTCTTCGCACACCTTAAGGAGAAGATCAATTCCGTAGGAGGCCTTGTCTTTCTTACCATGGTCACATCGATTTTCTGTGATGCGACTATGTGCGATCAGTTCCTAGGCATTGGAGTTCCTGCTCCACTCTATGAAGATAAGTACGATGAGCTAGGTCTTTCTCGAAATATGCTTTCAAGAACTCTCGAAGATGCTGGTACCTTGTGGGCGGTAATGTTTCCGTGGACTGCCTGTGGGGCCTATCAGATGAAGACTTTGGGAGTAAGCCCTCTAAGCTTTTTCCCTTTTGCCTTTGTCAATCTCCTAAATCCAATCTTTGCTCTTGTCACAGCCCTTCTTAAGAGAAATATCTTCTGGGCAGATGGATCTTATACAAATTTATTTGGAAAAACAAAGATGAAGAAAATGGCCAAGGCACCAAAAGAATCCCAAGACTTTGCCCTTAACCAACTAGAAAAGTTAAGAAAAGAGGGAAAAGCCTCTCAGATTAATTAAATTACTACAGAAAAAGACGAGCTTTAAACAGTCCTTCTTAAGTTAGATTTTGTCCTAACTTTGAGGCTCTTCATAATAGCTCGTCTATTGTTTTTCACTTATTAAATTTCGTTTTCTTCTACATAATCAAGATAGTTATCAGATAATCTCGCAAGAACTATTGCTGAAGCAAAGGTCCCATAGACTACAGCTAAGAGGGAGATGATACTTAGAAGTAAGATAAATCCCATTCCTGCATCAGATCCTCTCCAAGTCATCATAAGTATAACAATAACGAGTGCTATGATGATTGGAATTATTAAATATTTTAGATATACCATAATAGTCTTTCCAGCAAGATCTTTACCTATTTTAAAAATATTATTTATAGATTCCTTAAGGCTTTCCTTTCTTTCATTTCCTACTAGCTTATCAGCAAGATAAAAGTTAGTGTAGGTTACAAGAATTGAAAAGACCAAGGATACTATAGCGATCAAAATAACTGTAAGTATCATACCAATGCTTTTTCCTATACCATTAGCTATTATATTTTGGACAAAGACTACTCCTCCACCCAAAAGCCCAATAGATATAGTAAATATACTAACAATCAATGATACTATGATATTTATAAGGATGATTCTTCCTGTAATGAGATTTACTTGATCAAGATACTCTCCAACAGATCCCATTCTGTTTCTTATTAGTCCACTAGCTATGGCAAATTGAAACAAAAGAGAAATTAGAGATGTAATTACTCCTGCAATCACAGACAATACAGTTGAATCCTTGCTTATATATTCAAATAAAGTGCTAGTTATAATAGCAACTAGAATTCCAATAAATTGAATTATAACTATAGATGATAATTTGTATTCTCTTTTCATAGAGCCTCCTTTTGTATAAATTATATCATTAATGGATACTTACCACAAAAAAATCTACAATACATCAGAAGACCCAGCAAAGAAATATATATTATCTTAAGCTCTTAACCAAATTCGAAATAAATTTAAAATGAGGATCCTTGGAATCTCTTGCTATATCGAATAAAACCATCTCGGTATTTACAAGAACCGCTCCCATTTGCCCGAGGCTTGATATAGCAGTTTTCTTAAGATCTTCTGTAAAGGAAGATACTGCATCTTCTACTAGGAAGACTTCAAGACCCATATCAAGTAAGCTCCTTACTGTTTGGTAGATGCAAACGTGTCCTTCTGCTCCAACTACTAGGACCTTCTTTATATCTTTCTTCTCAATAAAATCTACTACTTCTGGGATAGCTGCATCGAAAAGAGACTTAGCAAAGATCTTATCCTCTTCGATTAATTCCAAAAGCCTATCATCGCTCCTACCAAGGCCCTTTGGATATTGCTCTGTAGCTAGATAATTCATATCATATTCCTTAAAGGCCTTGAGGAGAGTTAGGGTATTTGTTATAGTCTTTTCCCCATTTTCCATAGTCTTCATTAACTTTGGTTGCTCATCTACTACAAGTAGCAGAGTCTTTTCCCTATTTTGATAAATATCTTCTTCTAATGAATTTATATAAAACTTGCTGGCTAATTTTCTTTCCATAAATCCCCCTGTCTATAATCTTTTACTTTCATCATTCTATCAATTGTCGCCAAAATCTTTCCCTTATTCTTAGACCGTACAGGATAGGCGATCTTTTCCCTAAGTCCATCTCCTGTAAGTCTATTAATAACTACATTAGGGTCAAGTCTTCTAAGCATTTCTAAAAGGATCTCTACATATGAATCCTTATCCATAGTGTAGGCTATATCTTCCTTCTCATAGAAATCTAAAAGCCTAGTCCCCTTTTCAATATAAAGATTGTGAATCTTGACTCCCCAAATCTTTCTAGAATTAATATAGGAAATATCCGCCAGATAATCTCCCATATCCTCATAAGGAAGACCTACAATAATATGGACTAATATATTTATGCCCAAATTCTTAAGTTTTAATAAGCCTTTGTCAAAATCTTTGTGCCTATATCCCCTATTTATTAGAGAAATCGTCTTTTCATTTACGCTTTGCATACCAAGCTCCACCACGAGAAAGGTCTTTTTATTAAGCTCATCCAAAAGCTCCAAGACCTCATCAGACAAGCAATCAGCCCTCGTAGCTATGAAAAGACCTACTATATCATCTTGAGAGATTGCTTCATAAAACATCTCTCTCATCTTTTCCACATCCCCATAAGTATTGGTGAAGTTTTGAAAATAAGCTATATAGGCCTCATCCCTGCCAGGTTTTGACAGAAGCTTTTTCTGATAGGAAATCTGCTGAGATATACTTCCCTTTTCCCTAAAAGTCCACTCGCCAGATCCAGAATCCGAACAATAAATACAGCCTAGGGAAGAAAGAGACCCGTCCCTATTAGGACAAGTAAATCCTCCATCCAAGGGAAGCTTAATCACTTTCTTATGAAACTTTCTCTTAAAAAAGGAATCCAGATCCTTATAACGCTTTTTATTTATTTCCATAAATACATTATAACATCTTTACATCCTAAGGTAAATCTATAGACTTTGACCAATTTCTTCCTTGATAGCTAATAAATAAGTAGATAAGGTAAAAACTTAATTTTAATAAAAAAACTACCAGGCCTCCTATTAAAGTCTGGCTTGGTAGTTTAAATCATTATGTTATTCAGCTATATCTAGCTCTTTGTACTCGTGATCAGTATCTTTAGCTACTGGTTCATAAGTTACATAACCATCGTAGGTATTGATTCCTTTGATTAACTCAGGAAATCTCTCACATGCTCCCTTTAATCCAAGATCTGCTAGGGCCTTGGCGTATCTGGTTGTTGCATTTGATAGGGCGTAGGTTGATGTCATAGCTACTGCACCTGGGATATTTGCTACTGCGTAGTGGATTACACCGTGTTCGATAAATGTTGGGTTGGTGTGGCTAGTTGGTCTTCCCTTTGTTAGGTCAGTTGAACCACCTTGATCTATTGCCACGTCCACTATTACAGATCCTTCCTTCATTTGTTTAACCATATCTTCTTTTATAAGTTGTGGGGCACGAGCACCTGGGATTAGGACTGTAGATATTACAAGGTCAGCGTTTTTTACTGCTTCTTCGATATTTAGTGGGTTAGAATATAGAGTTTCAATCTTATCTGGGAATATGTTGTGAAGTTGAGTTAAGGCATCGATATTTACATCAAGAACTGTAACTCTTGCTCCCATTCCTACTGCTATTCTTGTTGCAGCTGTTCCTACTGTACCTGCACCCACAATTACAACGTTGGCAGGTCTAACTCCTGGCACACCTTGAAGTAGTATTCCACGTCCACCTTTTGGTTTTGTAAGATATTGCGCTCCCTCTTGAACCGCCATTCTTCCTGCGATTTCTGACATTGGGCGTAGAAGTGGTAGTTTGTTATCTAGTTGAACAGTCTCAAAACCAATTCCTGTAACCTTGTTTTCTATAAGAGCATCTGTAAGCTCTGGGTTACTTGCAAGGTGAAGGTAGGTATAGATAATAAGACCTTCTCTAAAGTATTTGTATTCTTCCTTGAGTGGTTCCTTAACCTTGTAGATAATATCTGCATTTTCCCAAACTTCTGCTGCAGTTTCTACGATTTCTGCTCCAGCTTCCTTATAATCTTCATCGCTAATTCCAGACGCAAGTCCTGCTCCAGATTCTATAATAACTTTATTTCCTGATTTAGTTAATTCTGTACAAGCTCCAGGAATGATTGCCACTCTGGATTCTTGATCTTTTAATTCTTTAGGTATTCCAATAATCAAAACAATTCCTCCTTTTGTATTACCATTATTAATATATACCCAAAACAAGCAAAACTAATTATTTTTATGTAGTATAATGATTTTATGATTAAACTAATTACAATTGATGTGGATGGAACTTTAGTAACTCCACTTAAAAGATTAACAAAAAAAAATAAAGAAGCGATCAAAAAAGCAAAGAAGGAAGGCATTCACATTGCCCTAGTTAGCGGCAGGCCCTTTACTAGCATGATTCATCTCATAGAAGAATTAGACCTAGCCCAAAAGGGGCATTTTACAATTTGCCAAAATGGGTCCTACGTCTATGATAACTTCACAAGAAAACCAATGTTTGGGACCCATCAAAGTCCCAAGGACCTCCTTATAGTAGATAGGATGCTTGAAGGCTTTAAATTAGAATTATCTAGTATGGATAATGAAGGATTTTACACTAGACACAAAAATCCAAACTTTTACACAAAAATGGATGCTAAAATAAACAAGCTTCCTATAAAGACTGTAGCCTACGAGGATTGGCCAGAAGATAAAGACTTCGGGAGATTCCTTATCTTAGGATCTAAAAGTGAGATAACCCGCTTTATCAAAAATATGCCAAAAGAATTAAAAGAAAACTACTACCCAGTCCAAACTGCACCCTTCCTAATAGAGGTGATGAACAAAAACACTAACAAGGGCTACGCCATAGGACAAATGACAAAAAGACTGGGCCTTGATATGAGTGAAGTCATGGCAATAGGAAACGAAAAAAACGACATCCCCATGCTAGAAAAAGCAGGCTTTGCCGTAGCTATGGGTAATGCCGTAGAAGAACTCAAAGTCCAAGCTGACTTCATAACTAAATCCAATCTCAATTCTGGAGTGGGCTATGCGATTGAATGCTTATTGGACAACGGGAAGAGAGCCTTCAAAGAATAATAAATCTTCTAATTATCATTAGAAAATTATATGCGAATAAATGTATGAACTTTGCCCCATCAGCCAGTAGAAATTATTAGTCCTACTGGCCAAGGGGTATAATTTCCTAAGAGAAACTTCTAACTATGATACTAATAAGATTGTTCATAGACTTAAAGGCCTCTACATACTTATATTAGATTATATTCTTTAAGCATTTCTTCTATTTCTGTTCCTTTGATTTTCTTTCCGACTACTGCTTTTGCTGCTAGTGGTAGATCTAAATCTGGTTTTTCCCCATCATTTAAGATGCTAGCTGCATCTAGCATATATCTAACATCGTATCTTGATGCGAATACTTCTGGAACTTTTTTCTCTACTCCAGTTAGTACATATACTGCTTCCATTGCACATCTTCCTGAGTATTCTGTTGTAAATACTGTATCACGACCTGGATCGTCTAGGGTTTCTACGAATTGTCCTAAGAAGGCAAAGTTTACAGCGTTTTTGGGTACTACGTAAGGTCTATCTCCGAAGCTTCTTGGCATAAATTGTGCTGTGATGTATGGCATAAATACAGGAACGCTTGATGTTTCCTTTACAAGCTCTTCGATTTCATCAGTTGGTACGCCTAGGTGGTAGAGCCATTCTTTGGTAATTTCTTCACCTGTGCATTCTTTCATTGGCTTGTTGATATAATCGCCTACTTTGTCAGTAAATAGGGCATATACCCATACTGCAAATTCGTCTTCTGGTTGGTCAATGTATTGACCTTGACGGTTGATAGTCCAGCTCATTAGCCAGCTTGAATCAAGAGCAGTTACGATTCCTCCTGTTACAACCTTGCCTGTGTATGGACTTCTCTTGGTGATATTTTGAATGTAGTCTGCGATTTTTTCACTTTTCACTGTAACTGTTGCAGATTCCCAGTTGGATTTGTCTATGTCAGATGCAAATACTTCTGGTCTACCGAAGTCGTCAGATTTCTTGGCAATATTTTTCCATAGTCTAAAGCTTTCTTCTGTATCAATATCAAGTCTAGGCGCTGTTTCGTTGTCACCGTAGGATGAGCTTTCTACAAGAGATCCTGTAGTTACAAAGACTAGGTCATTTTCTGTAAGATTTATAGACTTATCTTCGCCTGTGATAGTGTCGCTTGCGATAATCTTTGTTGCGACCTTTTTAGAACTTGTAATATCAAATTCCATATCTTCAACATTGTAGTTGTATTTTGTTTCAACACCCATATCCTTTAGCCAGTCCATCATTGGTACTACGATTGATTCGTATTGGTCGTATCTAGTAAATTGTAGAGCTGAAAGATTAGGTAGTCCTCCAACGTGGTGGATGAAACGGTTGATATATAGTTTTAATTCAAGGGCAGAATGCCAGTTTTCAAAGGCAAACATTGTTCTATAATAAGTCCAGAAGTCACTAGCTATAAATTCATCTGATAGGATTTCTTCTACACTTACACCTTGAAGTTTATCATCTGGAGTTAGGACTAAGTGGACAATCTCTTTGATTACATCTTTGGATAAGTTGAACTTACCATTGTCATAACGCTCACCTTGATTTTGGGTGATACGGCAGTTGCTGTAGTTTGGATCGTCTAGATTTGTGTAGTATAGGTAGTCAAGGATTGACATGTCAGGATCTTCCCTAGATGGAATTACGCTAAATAGATCCCACAATACCTCAAAGTGGTGACCCATCTCACGACCACCTCTGGCAACATAGCCCATATCAGCTAGGTAGTGACCGTCAAGAGCACCCCCTGCAACATCGTCTTTCTCTAAGAAAACAATGTTTTTTGGATCCATCTTGGCATCTTTTACCAAAAATCCTGCCGCAGATAGACCAGCAAGGCCTGTACCTACGATGTAGGCTTTCTTATCATCAATTCCCTCTGGTTTTCTGGAGTTGACTAATCTATCATAGTCTCCATTACCAAGTTTTAATCTCTCATCAAAAGTTTTAATTTTCATAATTACCTCCATCTTCTTATCTATATCTATATTCTATAAGCTCTTAGGTACTATAACAATGGTTAAATGAAGGGATCTGTAAGAGAATAAGACAAGACAATTAAACTGACCAATATTTAGGCAAATAGTAAAATCTGCACAAAAACCTGCTAACAAAAGTCAAGGAGAAAAGTAAAATTAATTTTGCTTTTCTCCTTTTTAATTAGAGTTTAAATTTAAGCACAACAAACAAACCG
>QWBY01002099.1_pt1 | contig 11693 bp, 16 predicted proteins | sample 1972471 | NCBI WGS metagenome assembly QWBY01 (sample SAMN09866722, study PRJNA288562) | Human gut metagenome isolate term6_stool, whole genome shotgun sequencing... | reverse complement strand
AAAAGACGTGCTATAATATAGATATAGTAAAGAGAGGTTGACACACAATAAATAAAAATATAAAAAAGTGTTGACAACCAATAACAAACGTGATATAATTTAATTAAAGAAAAGGAAAAGAGGTATTAAAAATGACAGTATTAGAATTTATTAAAAAGGTAGAAAACGCAGACGAATGGAGTGATATAGAAGTTGAAGAATACAAAGAGTATTTATCAATATATGGTATTGACTATGATAAATATGATTGTCCAGAATTTATGTGGGAGGATTTCTTAGCAGTTGTTAAAGTTGAATTAATTAAATATATAGAACGTAATTCTGATTATATCTATATTTACATTGATACAACAGGTGATATTGCTTTTGATAACGGTAATGAAATTGTTAGTATTTACGATAATAATGAAAATATAGTAAATGTAATTGAAAAGTTGGAACAATTCAAAAACATAGTATGTGATTAAAATAAAAGAAAAGAGGTAGGATTTATGAAAAACAATTTAAAAAATAAAAATTATTATATTTCTAGTTTTTCTAATTTTTTACAAGTTAGAAGATATTATACAGTAAAAATTTTATATATTGTATCTAAAGATTTTATGATTTTTGAAAGTGATAAATTTATAAATTCAGATGATTTGATAATGTTTAATGTTCGATTATTTGATATGGTTAGGTTATTAGAAAAGATTAATAAAAGGGGGTTATAAAGTGTTTAATAATTTAAATGATAGAATGGTAACAGTACTTAAAAATAAGATAGCAGAATGTTATAGAATAATAGATATAATATCATTACAAAAAGGAAAAGATAAGGAAGAAGTTAGTAAAATAAGTATTGATTTAAGTAGAAAATTTTTTACTGATGTAATACTAAAATTTGAAAATGAAATGTTTGATTATTTTAATACAAATTATCAAACAAATGTTAGGTTTGGCTATGAAATTATTAGAAAAAATCATTTATTTAATGCTGTAGGTGATGATGCTATTGAATTAGATGATGTTAAAGATAAGGGATACAGATATTTTTTACCTTATTGTCCTACTATAAAATTATTTGAATTTTACGATATGATTGATGATTTTATACAAAAATTATAAAAAGAGGTGAAATAAATGATAGAAAAATGCTATAGTTCAAAATTATATAATTATTTAAAACTTAATAAAATTTATCCTTTAAAAATTATTAGTAATATTTCATATGAAATAGTAATTTTTAGGAGTGATGAAGAAATTAAAGTGGAAGATTTAACAAGATATGATATAAGAATATTTGATATGGACGCTTTATTAAGTGAGGTATTAGGAAGTTATGAGAAATAATGATTTTAAAGATGATGTTTGGTGTGGTATTCAAAAACCACGCCAAGAAAAAATAAAAAAGGTAAAAATAAAAAGAGATAATTATAATACTATAAATAGATTGTTGATAATTATAAACAATTTTATTAAATTATTATTGTTAATAAATTTACTTGTTATTTCATCAAAATTTTTATAAAAAACACTTGACAATTTAAAAACTTTGAGGTATAATATATGTATAAAAGATGAGGGGAGGTAAAAAGGTGTCAAAGGAATATAAAATAATTACCAAACAAGAAATAAAAGAACTTGACTTAGACGATATCAAAAATGAAAATTCTGATAACTTAGTATCTTATGTATTTGATGATAATAAACTAGTCTATGGTCTTGATAAGTTTGGCAACATTTATTATCCATTCTCAAGTTGTTCGGGAATATCAACAAGACAATATATTAATAAACTTGGACAACAGGGCAGATTATTATGGATAAAAAGGACTACACACAATGTATAGTTTTAATATTAGAATATATTGATAAATACTGTAATGAAAAGGTAAAATTTTATAGTGTTAAAGTTAGAGCAATGGTAAACAATAATAATTTACAACACTTTGAAGAACAATTTATAGTATATTTCCTAAAAAAATTCAATGGTGTATTATCTTTTAAGGTTAGATTATTTTTAAAAAATTGTAACTTTAACGACTATGAAGAATATTATAAATTATGGGATAGTATCAAATATTTGAGAACGGAAGAAAAGATAATAAAAAAAATAGCTAATTATAAAAATAATTAGCTATATGATGAACAAAAAGCTTTTTAAAATGCGATAGATTAAGTCGCAATATAAACTATACTACAAGTTAATGTATAATCTTGTACAGTTTATAGATTAAAAACATCAATTTGTTCTATAACTATTATAACATATTTAAATTTAAAAAACAATGGAGGATAAATAATGAATAACGTACAATTAATTGGAAGATTTGTAAAGGATATTGTTATTAAAAGTGTAAATGAAAAAACAGTAGTTGCTAATTTTACATTAGCAGTAAACGGTTATGGAGATAAAACAGACTTCATAAATTGTGTTGCTTTTAACAAAACAGCTGAAAACTTAGCAAAATGGACTAAAAAAGGGGATATTATAGGGATTACTGGAAGTATTAATACTGGAAGTTATGAAAATAAAAAAGGTGATAAAGTATTCACTACTGATGTATTAGTAAATAATTTTACTTTTTTACCAAATTCTAAAAAAGAAGAAAAGCAAGAAACACAAGATAATCCATTTGGTAGATATTAATGAATAAGAAAAAATCAAGAGGGGCAATGATTGCCTCTCTGACTACTCAAAGACGTAATCTTTTAAGAGGTGGAGCAAATAAAAACGAAGTTAACAAACTTTATAGATTGTCTAATGGGTCAAGTTTTTCAAATCTTAACGATAAAGAGTTAACAAATTTATATAATGAGATAAAAAGCTATGGTAAATTGTCAGTTATGCACGAGAGTCCATATTCAACGGAGAGTAAAGACGGATTGATACGTTCTTCTACTTATGAAGAAAATGCCCAACGTTATAGAGATTATAAAAAACGTGTTCGTGGAATAACATCAACTGTTGAAGAAAATGTATCTATAAATAAAGCTAAAAATTATATTATGATGAAGTATAATTCAAATCGTGATATTCACTTAGAAGAGTTAGAAACTGCGAAAAGATTTCAAGCTAAAATTTTTGAGAATTTAACATATGTAATTAAACACAATAAACGCACAAGTGATGAAGAGAAAAAACAATATAATAAACTAGTTAAAAAACTTAATTCTTTAAAACCTGAACAGTTTTTGAAATTTTATTACTCTACTAAAGAGAATAAAATTAATTATGATGAACTTGTCAAAGACTCTCCAAAAACATTGAATATGTTAGTAACACACTCAAATGAACAAGAGGAACTTTTAACAGTTGCTAATAATAGATTAGTAGATATTGATAAAGAGTTATCAGATTTTACAAAAACAGATAGAATTTTTGGAGATAGGAAGTAATGAGCAAATTTTCAACAGTAACATCAAGAAAAAGTAAAAAAAGAAATAATTCTGAATTTTATTTGTTAGCAGCAGATTTTGAAACTACAACAATTTTTGAAAAAAATCTCGATAAAGATATTAATAATAAAAAACTTGTTACTTGGTTAAATTGTTTTGTAGATATTAGAAAATGTTACAATATGGAAGAATACAGAATTTCAACAAGTACGGAGGAATTTTTTGAACAAGTACATAATCAAATTGAACAACAAGATAACAATGATGTTATTATATATTTTCACAATTTAAAGTTTGATGGAAGTTATATTTTAAATTATTTTAATTCAATTGGACAAGAATTTTCAACATTTATTAATGATATGGGACAATGGTATTCAATTGAATATAATTATAAAGATTATACTATAGTAATAAGAGATAGTTTGAAAATATTGAATTTTTCTATAAAACAAATCGGTAAAGATATGTTGAAAACAGTAGAAAAAGGTGTAACACCTTTAACGGAAGAAAAAATTCCTTTGGATATTTGTTATCAAAAAGGTTATGTTGATTATGTAATTCGTGATGTTGAAATTTTAGCTAAAGCACTTAACAAAATGATTTTTGAGCAACATTTTGAAAAATTTACTGCAAGTTCTCAAGCACTTGCAACATATAAAGAGATAATCGGATTTGACACTTTTAGATGGTTATTTCCAGTACTAAAAAATGATGAAATAATGAGAATGGGGTATAGAGGTGGTTGGACTTATGCAAATCCAGTATTTCAAAATAAAGAAATCAAGGGTGATATAAAGGTTTTTGATAAAAACTCTATGTATCCAGCAATTATGTTAAATTATGCTTTACCTTGCGGATATCCTCGAAAATTAGAATATGATTACACTAAAGAAAAGGAAGAAATTATATTTAAAGAATTTGAAGGGTGTTGTTATATTTATAATTTAAATATAGCTTTTGATATAAAAGATAATCATTTACCCTCTATTCAAATTAAAGTTGCAAATAAAGAATATTTTAAAGATAATCAATATTTTAAAGATTTGATTTTAGCAAATAAAGACAATTTGTTTATGTTAAATAAGACACAAAGAGATTATCTAACTACAAGTGGTGGTTTTTATTTTAACATATCACTAACTAATTATGATTTGGATTTGATAAAAAGACAATATGATTTCAGAATTATGCCAAATTCAAAGGTTATAAAATATGAATTTTCAGCTAAAAAAGGTATGTTTGACACATATATTAATCATTATAAAGAAAAAAAGATTGAGGGTAAAAAAATAGGTAATGCTGTAATGACACAAGACGCAAAATTAAAATTGAATAGTTTATACGGAAAATTTGGTACTAAAAAATTGATACAAGAAAAAGAAGTATTTTTTGATGATGATGTACTAAAATTTAAAACTGATTTGGAATTATCAGAAACAAACGGAGTTTATGTACCCTTGGCTATGTTTGTAACAAGCATTGGTCGTTGGGAGATTATAAACAATGCACAAGATAATTATAATCATTTTTTATATAGTGATACTGATAGTCTGCATTTATTAGATGAGGGACAAAAAATAAAACTAAATATTGATGAATATAGATTTGGTTACTGGAAGATTGAAGAACAAGCAACAAGAGGTAAATATTTAAGAGCAAAACTCTACATTGAAGAATTGATTGACGGAACTTTATCAGTTCGTGGAGCAGGAATGACGGAAGAAATAAAAAAACAAGTTACATTTGATAATTTTAAATTGGGTGCAAGTTTTGACGGGAAAAAAGCAAGTAAACAAATTAAAGGTGGAGTATTAATATATAACACAACATTTTCAATAAAAGAATGAGGGAACAAATATTCCCTCATATTTTTATTTCTTTACTAAAAATTTATATCTATCTTTAATAAAATCATCTATATTGTCTCTATCTTTAATATGATATGTTGAATAGTTTGTCAAACCATAATTTTTACCTTTAATTTTACCTAACTTTTCTTCACCTATAGCGATTATAGTATCTCCACTTTTTACCATACGTCCAAAATCAAGATTAAATTTACAAGGTACTAATAACGCTTTGTGAATTTCTGCTATTTTTAACGCTTTGTCTAAATTCTTATCAGTAAATGTAACAACTGTATTTTTTAACATATCTTTTATTTCTTTTGTAATTTCCATTTTTTTAACCTCTTTTTTTATATCTTTTTTAAATCCATTTAATCCATTAGCTTTTATTATTGTTGGATAATCAATATAACAATAATTTGTATCTACACCACCTTCTCCAGTTGACGGTATTCCTACCCATCTCATAGAATTTGTAAATTGGTGCATAGGATAGACACCTTTGTAATTTACATATCTTGACCAATGTGCTATCCAAATATCGTAATTTTTAATATCGTTATAATTAAAATTTCTATTTAAAAAAGCTCTATTTGTATATATTCCTACATAACAGCCTAATTTTTCAATTTCTTTTAAATATTTTGTAGTATAAAATGTAATTTGTGATTTTGTTAGATTTTTACCTTTAATACTAAAATCTTCAATATCAAAATAAATAGGGTATTCAAATTGTTTATTTTTTATAGCTTGTTTTGTTAGTTGTATTTCAGTATCAATATTTAAATAGCTTGCAATATAGCAACCAACAGGAATTCCTACTCTTTTACATTCTCTATAATTATAATCAAATGTTTTATCAATATATCCTCCGTTGTATCCACTTCCAAGTCTTAATATTGCAAATTGGACACCACTTTTTTTGGCTTGTTCCCAATTGATTTTTCCGTTATATTTTGATACGTCTACACCTACTTTTGTCATTATTTTACCTCCAATAATATATATTTTTCATAAATTTGTTGAACGTGACCATTACCATTTAAATCTTTATAACAAGTATATAATACATTTATAGCTTTTAATTCATCATTGTATGTGTATCCACGCTCTAGTGCTTTGTCAATTCTTGTATCGACTAATTCGCCAATTATGATTTTGTTACATTGTTCTTGTAATTCTTGATTATGAATTACTTTTTTAATTTTATCTATTAAATATTTAATAGCTTTTAATAAACTGACACCAAATATAGCGTAAACTATATTATTTATATTTATAATTTTATCTATCATACATTTTTACTTCCTCAAATAATATTGTTTAATTGTTCCATTACATTATATTTTACCTCAAAACTTGAATAAATGATATCATTTAAATAAAATTTATCTCTTAACATTTTACTTATAAAGTGACTACGTGATAAATATGTTGATTTATCACTAATCAAATTCTTATCAAATGTAATATTATTCAAATTCTTTTCATATCCATTATCAAAATAAATCATATCTCCAGTTTGGAATATACTGTAAATGTTGTTATTTCCACAATCTATTTGATACAATTTTAATTTACCATTTTTTATCTTTTTAACATTTGAATAATTATTCACTGTGAATTCATTTTCAACGTTACTTTTAAAAATTTGGCTATCTTGCATAATTTTTAACAAGGGATTATCGTCTAAACTTTCACGTGATAAGTCTATAGGTTTATTGGGTGCTATATGAATAACAACTCCGTATTTTTTCAGATAATTATATTCTTTTGTATTCTTGTCGTTATAGTCAAATCGAAAATATGCAAAATATGGATTGTTTGTATTTGTAGCATTTGCAAGCATAAAGACTTTTACTTTATCTCTTTTTCTAAAAACTGAACTCATAAATTGAAATAACAAATCGACTTCGTTAGGTAAATAACGTAAATTTCTATCCATTTCATCTATCAAAAATTCATCAAATAAAACTGTATCAACTTCATCATATTCACTACCTTTTAGTTTAATTGATGTTGATAAAGATTTCAAGTAAATTATAACTTTGTCGTTTAATATAATTCTTTTTGAGTTTATTTTTAATTCATTTTCAATATTATTACCCATAAATCGTATTGTTGTTTCTGCTCTACTATTTTTGGTTTCTATTTCCTCAAAATTTTTAAATACTTGTCTTAAAATTTCAGTAGGGAAGAATTTTTCCTTGTCAATTCCCAACAATTCACTATCTCTACGTCTTAAATATATACTTTTACTACCTTTATAGATTGCTTGTTCTAACATATATTTTTTTACAGCAAATGTTTTACCAACACCTCTTGCACCTATAACCATATTTAACATAGAATTATAACTTAATAACTTATCTAATTTATAATAATTAGTTATCATAATTTTTCACCGTAAAGTCTTTGAATTTCATATCTTGTTTGTAATTCCATATTCTGACACCACTTTTAAATAATTCTTCTATAACTGATAAACTTTGTTGTGGTATTTTGTTATTGTTTATAACTACTTTGTTCATCTTAATAAAATTGTATTCACTTCGTCCATTTTGTAGAAATCTCCACAAATTAGTTATTTGTTTATTAAGTCTGACACCAAAAAGTCTAAAATAATTATAAGCATTATTTAATGCTATTTTATTACTTATTTTTATATCAAAATATATTCCGTCTAATTTATAACCACCTTGAAAAGCGATATCATTTCCCAATTGTTGAATTGTGTTTGGTCGGTTATACATATCCCCCAAACTTGCATTATATCCTCTCAAACCTTGTAGGTAATTTAACTTTGATTTGTAATTTGATAAAGTTACACTTGCTAAATTCATATCGTTAACTTGTGATTGTTGCTCTTTTAACATTTGTCCTTTTTCATAACCAAAAAATCCACTTATTAAATTAGCACCAAGTCCTAAAGTTCCACCTAAAATGTTGCCCATTCCAATACCCAATAGTGAATTTGCAACTCCAAATCCAGTATTTACCAAATTTTGTGTATTTTGAAAATCAATATTAGCTAATGAAAATTGATTATTCATTAAAGTTCTTTGTGTATTCAAGTTATTTTGTTTGTTAATCATATCAGCATTTTCATTAAAAGTTTGTTTTTGTGCTTCAATTTGATTTTTGTTAGCTTGCATAAAACTTGCAACACTATCTGTTATGATTGGCATACTTCGTGGTGTCTTATCTATAAATCCAGTCTTTATTTCGTTATGTTCTCTTAAATATTTATTATATCTTTTATAATGTTTTCTTTTGTCTTGTTCTGGTTCTATAGTATTTTCTGATTGTTCAATAAAATAATTTTTTAATGTATAATGAACTTGATTATTATCGGATATACTTCCTCTAACAACTAGGTAATTATCTTCATTTTTTAAAAATTTAATATCATAGTTATAACTATTTCCGTAGTTATCACGCATTAAGAGGTCTACAAATTCTGTAGACATTAATTGCGGTTCAAAATTTTTATCATCTATTAAATAATCTAAGTCTTTTATAACTTCTTTTTTTGCAATTTCTATCAAGTTACCTATATGGAATTCTTGTTCTCTGAACTGGTAACTTCCTTTATAGTGTATAATCTTCATCTTTATAACCTCTTTAAATATAAATATTATGCTTTGTCTATTTGGTCTGGGAATTGTGGATTTCTTTTTGCAATTGCTTTATATACTGCGTTGATATTATCATAGTAACCTTTCCAATATCCCTTGCCCCAAGCATAACCATCAAGTGCTTGACAATATGATAACAACGTTGTCTTTCCTTGCACTTTATAAACGTGAGTAATTAAATAAGTGAAATCATCAAAGAAAACATCAATTGTATCATATTTAACATAGTAGCCTCCCTCATTTCTAGGTCGTGGTGAGCCTCTGTGTCTTTTGTTTGCATTTTGAGGATTTCCACCTCCGCCGGGATAAGTAATTCCACCCCAATTATTTTCGACTTTTGAACGATTTGAGGAATTGCCCCAAAAACTTTCTTCATAAAGTTGTGCAAGTGCAAATGATGGTTTTATATTACGCTTATTACAATAAGCTATTAATTTCTTTAAATTATCGACACTAATATTACCATTTGGCATAGTCAAACCACTTGATACGTTAACTTTTTGCCAATCTGTATTACCACTTGATTTTGGTACACACTTAAATAAATAAGGGTATGGGTCTGTTGTTGCATTTGTTCCACTGAACGTATGTTCATTAGCTGTATTAAGTTGGAAGTGCAAATGTGGCCCAGTACTTCGTCCAGTATTTCCACTCAATCCTATTTTTTGTCCTTGTTTGACTATATCTCCAACATTAACTAACCTTTTATTCAAGTGACCGTAAACTGATAAATATTTATCACCATTTGTATGTTTGATAACTAGTAAATTACCAAATCCTCCTTGGTTAAATTCTGAACGCATTACTATACCGTCACGAACTGCATAGATTGGCAAATTTTCAACACCTTTTGTAGATAAGTCAAGCCCCCAATGTTTCGTGTGACCTCCAACTGAATAGTTAGGGTCAAGATAAGTCGCAGAAATTCGCCATTTTGAGCTATCCTTTCCTAAAGGTAAAGACGGACAACTTCCATCGGGATTTGTTGGGTTAATATCATCAGCTATTTCACTATCACTATCAGAACCAATTCCTACGATTTCAAAATAGTGATTAGATAAGGCGATAGGTTCTTTGTCTAAAGTTTCACCAAGTCCTAAAAATTTTGTAGTATAAATGTTAACACAATTATTAACTGTGTTTGTATCTTCTGTAAATGAATTTGTTAATTCGTGAATTAAGTCTTCAAGATTGGTATTTTCAATTGTTACCCCTCCAACTTGAACAGAATATCCGTAGCCCTCCTCGGTAATTGGATATAAAAAGTAAGAGTATGGTTTATAAGTACCACTAAAAGTTCCGTCAAATTTTCTTGAACCTAGTTTTGTACCACTTTTCATTACAAAAACAAGCCAAGTAACATTATTATTAAAATAAGTTGTTTTTTTATTTATTTTATAACCTGTGTCAAATCCTTGATTGAGTGGTACAACATTGTTATAATATTGATTATTTCTTTTAATGTGTCCTTGTTCTATGATACCACTTATATTATCAAAATCTAGGGATAAATGGTATGTTTGCCAAAAATCTAACTCAAAAATAATTTTTGTAGTATTATAATTAACATATTCAATATCAATTACAAATGCGTAATACCAAAATCCCTCTTGATTTTTAAATCTAATATAAGTAATAAATTTATTGTCTTCTTTATTACCTCTAATCAATAAATAATTAGTATTTTTTATATATGCTTGTGTTGTTTCTTTTATTTTTGGCGTTAATACGTGTGTGAAATAATATTCTTGTTCTAAGTCGTTATTAAATTTAATAACATCAAGGTTATCAATTGTAAACGGAGTTTTCTCATAAATTTGTAACTCCGTATCTTTAATTTTATTCTCCAATTTTTCCTTGTCCAACGAAAACACCACCTTTTCTAATTTGACAACTTCCCATATTTGCGTTATTTGTATCTGTAAACTTCATTAATTCTATATCTTGAAAAGCTCCATTTTTTCTAATTTTTAAAAATCCACTTTCAGTATTTAAAGTTTTAAAAATTTGACCTTTTCGTATTGCAAATGGTCTAAATTTTTGTGGCTTTGGAGGTGGAGGTGGTAGGATAATTTGTTCTATCTTTAAATAAATAGATTTTGGATATTTTGGGTTATCTCCAGATAGGATAAATCGTACCCATTTAACATTTTCACCAACTGTAAATGTTTTTGAAAAACTTGAACTTTTACAACCATTTCTCCAAGTAAGTCCACCTTGACCGTCTTCTTTGTATAAAAAAGGTAAATACCAATTGTGCGTTAATACTTTTTCATTTTGTATTACTTTATATTTACTGTCATCAGATTTTGCATTTGGGTCATCACTTGTTGCAATCTCCATAAACCAATCATATTTACCACCATAATTTACATAAGTTTTATCATAAATTGGTTTCGCAGTTTTAAAATTTAGCACTATTGGTGCTAAACTACATTCCATTGTTACAACTCTATCAGTATTCTTAAATCTGATACCTTTTGCAAATCCACTTTTATTTGCCCTTTCTAAGTTGACACCAAATGGGTAGGGTTTTGTTTCCCCTCCCACCAGTGCAACGTCTTGTGCTGTTCCTGTTTTTGCAAATCCTCCGTAAAATTGATAAAATTTTGTCCAATCTCCCATAATTAGATACCACCTATCATATCATTTTCTTTGTTTGCTTTGCTTGTTCTGATATAATGTTGTTCATCTTGTCCAAATAAGTTGATATTACCAACTGCAAATCCTAGACCGTCTGATAAATAATTACCACTTATTAGCCCTCTATCTTTTAAATCATTATATAGATTTTTAATAAAATTAAGTAAATCATCATCAATTT